>UMLE01013753.1_pt1 | contig 42417 bp, 38 predicted proteins | sample 1966461 | NCBI WGS metagenome assembly UMLE01 (sample SAMEA4836196, study PRJEB28245) | human gut metagenome | biome: gut microbiome; material: fecal sample | place: Denmark | collected 2008 | reverse complement strand
ACTCCAACACCTGTATGCCCGTGCTGTACGGCACCCGCGTCTATCCGGACGGCGTGCACGATTTCAAGTACGAAGGCGACGGCACCATGGTCATCAACCTGGCATGGTCTCATGTTGTGGACGATATGGGCCTGTGGGACAACTACGGCAACCTGAACCGCGACCTGCTGTGGATCCTGCGGATGCCCCGCGAAGAGGCCACCAAGTACATCAGCGAGGCTGAGTACGATTCTCTGCCCTGGGAGTGGGAGAAGGCCGGCGATCCCCGCTGGGAGGTGGAGCTGATCCGCCGCATGGCTTACGGTGAGGGCGACCTGTCCGTGATCGCCAAGGGCACCCTGGCCATGATGGAGAAGTTCGGCCTGCCCAAGAGCTGGCTGGACCGCGACGATGGTGCCACCAACTCCAACCTGATCTACAACGGCTTCCCCAACCACCACGGCCCTGCTGAGGCATGGCAGGTGGGTATGCTGTACAACCTCGTCTACAACCGCGACTGCATGATCCACGAGATCGTCTGCGAGACCGGCTCCGGTGCTCCCTATGATGTGACCAAGAAGGTCATGGAGGACTTCTTCGGCGAGGGCTGCTACGATAAGGCCAAGGCCTACACTCCCATCAACGAGAACAAGGCAAAGCTGGCTGCATACTGCGTCAACGACAAGAACTTCCACGACTCTGCCACCCTGTGCAACTGGATGTGGCCCATGACCCAGTCTCCCTCCAAGGAGCGTGAGTACCACGGCGACCTGGATCTGCAGGCAGACTTTATGACTGCTGTTACCGGCGAGACCTATACCCAGGCCGATCTGCAGGAGGACGGTGCCCGCATCACCCAGATGCTGCGCGCGATGACCGCCATCAGCTTCCAGCAGAACTGCGGCAGCGCAAACCTGCGTCAGGAGCACGATGCCATCTGCGATTGGGTGTTCGATAAGGACCCCGACTTCAAGGCATTCGAGGAAGGCACCACCAAGCTGGACCGCGCCGACATGGAGAAGGCAAAGGATCTGTTCTACGACATCTTCGGCTGGGACCGCACCACCGGTGTGCCCACCCGCGAGACGCTGGAGAAGTATGATCTGGCTGACATGGCCGATGATCTGGAAAAGCGCGGCATCTACGCCCAGAACACCGCAGCAGCTGAATAAATCCCATAGAAAGAGGAACGATCGTCATGTTGTTTGGCAGACGTAAACCCGGCTACACCACCACTGTGGACAGCAGCGTGGACCCGGAGCAGGCCGTTCTGGACCTGCAGAAGGCAGAGCTGGCCGCCAAGAAAAAGCCCAAGGCAGAGGTGTTCGACATCAATGCCGCCAGCGAGACGGCCCGCCGCCTGAAGGAAACGGGCAGCACCTTTGACGGCAGCGCCGCCAAAACCGGCGAGGACGTGATCGCCGCCGTGGAGCGGGAGACCGCAGAACTTGCAGCAATGCAGGCTGCCGGGGCCGCACCCGAAGCCGCCGAAACTGTGCAGGACGAGGCCGCAAAGCCTCAGCTGCTGGATTTTCTGGCCGGTGAGCCGGAGGCTGAAAACGATCCCTTTGCGGATCAGCCCACCAAGACCGCGCCGGAGCTGCCGGAGCTGACCCCCGCGCAGGAGCTGGCCGGTTACATCCGTTCCCGCAGCGCCGCCGCGCTTGTCACGCCCCACGCACTGCTGGTCAGTGAGGTGGAGAACGCCGATGAGCTGCTGGCTCAGATGCCGCAGGACCCCCAGTGTGAGGATATCGTTGTCCGTGCAGGCGCAAAGGATACCTACTATTACTCCAACGCCAACATGAGCGACAACTACGCCATGATCGCCCAGCTCATTGAGGATAAAGACCTCTGTGTCATGTTTGCTGAGATGGTGCGCTTCAACGCACGGGTCTACCCCAGTGCCACCCCGCTGAAATACTTCCAGCGCTCCCCCTACGGCCTTGCGCCGGAGGAGATCGAGCAGACCTGGAAGACCATGCAGGGCAGGCCGGAGTTTGCCGACATCGAGGAGCTGACCAACAATCAGAACGAGCGGTTCCTCTTCTCCACCCAGCACCTCACCCGCCGCTATGCAAAAGCCATCAGCGACGTGGATGATTTCTGCGACTAAAAGATCATACACAATTGAATAGGGTACAAGAGCTTCTTTGAGCAAGGCTGTCTAAACCCCACAGGGGGCAGGACACCGCGCCGCAATGCTAAGGGCCAACGCCGGCATTCAAGGGTGGCAGGGGAAACCCGGCCGCCTTCCCGCAGAAGAAACGCTGCAATTTGAAAAAAAGAACTCCTCCCATCCACCGTTCCGGAGCGTTGCCTCCTTCCCGTTGCTGCAACAGCGGAAAAGGAAGCGGCTCCCTCGGCGTGGCGGCCTGCAGGCTGCCGTTCCGGGCTATGTTCGGTTTTTTGCGGGGGCGTTTTGATTTTCGGTCAGAACGTCTCCGCTTTTTTTCACCTGCCGATCGAAAAGAGATCTCCCCGGGAGTTTGTCCGGGCCATAGCGGGCAAACTGTGCCCCGGGGAGCGATGGAGGATTTTTGCAATGAAACAGCCTTTTTGCACGCCAGCCCAGGCTCTGCGCCGGGTGCTGGATGCTGCTGCGGCTCTCCCGGTGCCTGCCACGGAGCGGGTGCCGCTGGATGATGCCTGTGGGCGGATCGCAGCCCGGGACCTGTGCGCCCGGATGGATCAGCCCCCTTTTGACCGGAGCCCTCTGGATGGCTATGCCCTTCACAGTGCCGACACGGCCGGGGCGGGGGAGAAGACCCCTGTCACCCTGCCGGTGGTGATGAAGCTCTACGCCGGGGATGCCCCTGCCGCTGCCCTGCCTGCCGGGTGTGCTGCCCGCATTATGACCGGTGCACCCCTGCCCCCCGGCGCGGACTGCGTTCTGATGCAGGAGCTGACCGACAGCGGGGAGGAGCAGGTGCGCATTTACGCACAGCTTCAGCCCAACGCCAATGTGGTGTTCCGGGGTGAGGACATCGCCGCCGGTGCCCCCATTGCCGCCGCCGGAACTGTGCTGACCCCGGCGCACATCGGTGTGCTGGCCGGTCAGGGCATCCCGGATGCTGAGGTCTTCCGCCCCCTGACCGTGGGTGTGCTTGCTACCGGCAGTGAGCTGCTGGAAGCGGGCGAGGCCTGGGCTCCCGGCAAGATCTACGATGCCAACGGCATCCAGAATGCCGCCCGCCTGCGGCAGCTGGGCTTTGCCGTGGAGCGCACCCACTGCTCGGATGACTCGGAGGAGATCGCCGCCCGGATGCAGGATCTGCTCACCCGGTGTGATGCGGTGATCACCAGCGGCGGTGTTTCGGTGGGGCAGAAGGATTACCTGCCCACAGTGCTGGAAATGCTGCATGCGGAGCCTGTTTTTGCCGGGGTGGCCCAGAAGCCCGGCAGCCCCATGATCGCTGCACAGGTGGGAGAAAAGCTGGTGTTCTGCCTGTCCGGCAATCCCTTTGCCGCTGCTGCCACGCTGGAGCAGTATGCCGTTCCGGCCCTGCTGCGGGCCGCAGGGCGGCGGGAAGAGGACTGCATCCCGGTGCATACCCGGGGCAGGCTGACCACCGGCTTTTCCAAGCCCAGCAAGGGAACCCGCTTCTTGCGGGCCAGAGCGCTGGGCGGCCTGGTGGAGATCCCCGGCGAGGGCAACGCGGAGGCGCATTCCTCGGGCAGTCTGTCGGCCATGATGGGCTGCAACTGCCTGGTGGAGCTGCCTGCGGGCAGCGGCCCGGTGGCTCCGGGCGAAGAAGTGGAGGTACTGAACTTTGTACAGTGAAAAGAAACAGGCGCTTGCTGCCGAGCTGAGCCTGAAGCGCCCGGCTGTGCTGGCCGTGAGCGGTGCGCACAACAGCGGCAAAACGACGTTATTGGAAAAACTCATCCCCCTGCTGCGGGCACGGGGCCTGAAAGTGGGGGTCATCAAGCATGACGGCCACGATTTCACCCCCGACGTGCCGGGCACCGACAGCTTCCGCCTGCGGGAGGCCGGGGCCGAGGGCGTGGCGGTCTTTTCGGGCAGCCGTTACCTGCTGACGGAGGAATTCCGCCTGAACGAGCAGGATCTGCTGGCCCTGTTTGAGCGCCACGGCTATGATCTGGTGCTGATGGAGGGCTTCAAGGAGAGCGGCTGGCCCAAGATCGAGGTGGTGCGCAAGGCTGTCTCGGAGGAGCCTGTCTCCTTTGAGCCGCTGGCCATCGTGGGGGATGTTCCGGGCGCGGATTTTGCGCTGGACGAGCCCGCAGCGCTGGCCGACTGGATCGCTGCACAGATGCCTGCATTGTAACGGGGGAGGAAGAAACCATGAAACTGATCCGTACCGAAGACGCGGCAGGGCAGGTGCTCTGCCACGATATCACCCAGATCATCCCGGGTGAATTCAAGGGGGCCCGCTTCAAAAAGGGCCACATCATTCAGCCCGAGGATATTCCGGTGCTGCTGAGCATCGGCAAGGAAAACCTCTATGTCTGGGAGAAAAAGCCCGGCATCCTCCACGAGGATGAAGCTGCCGCCCTGCTCTACAAGGCCGCTGCCGGTCAGAATATCCACGGCACCGAGCCCCGGGAGGGCAAGATCGAACTGATCGCCGACTGCGACGGTCTGCTCAAGATCGACCGCAGGGCCCTGCTGGCAGTGAACAGCACCCCCCAGATGATGATCGCCACGATCCACGGCGACCTGCCTGTGAAAAAGGGAGCCAAGCTGGCTGGTACCCGCATCATCCCGCTGGTCATTGAGCAGGAGAAGATGGAGGCCATGCAGGCTGCTGCCGGGCCGAAGCCCATCCTGAACGTGCTGCCCTTCCACCAGAAGAAGTTTGCCGTTATCACCACCGGCAGCGAGGTGTTCAAGGGCCGTATTGAGGACAAGTTTACTCCCATCCTCGAGCAAAAGCTGGCGGTGTATGGCTGTGAGATGGCCTTCCACAAGGTCTGCGACGATGACCCGGCGGGCATCACGGCCGCCATTCTGGAAGCAAAGGCCGCAGGCTGTGAGCTGATCTTTACCACCGGCGGCATGAGCGTGGACCCGGATGACCGCACCCCGCTGGCCATCAGGAACACCGGGGCCGAGATCGTCACCTACGGCGCGCCCGTGCTGCCCGGTGCCATGTTCCTGGTCAGCTATCTGGACGGTGTGCCGGTCTGCGGTCTGCCCGGCTGTGTGATGTACGCCAAGCGCACCATTTTTGACCTGCTGCTGCCCCGCCTGCTGGCCGATGACCCCATTACCGCCGAGGATATCGCCCGTCTGGGCGAGGGCGGGCTCTGCCTGGGCTGCGCCGAGTGCCACTGGCCCAACTGCGGCTTCGGACACTGCTGAAACCCTCTCAGTCAAAGCCTTTCGGCTTTGCCAGCTCCCCCGAAGGGGGAGCTTAACTAAGGTGAAAAAATATGAGTGAAAATAATCTGACACATTTTGATGCCGCAGGCAATGCCGTGATGGTGGATGTGAGCGAAAAGCCTGTCACGGCCCGGGAGGCCACGGCCCACGGCATCATTACCATGAATGCGGATGCCTTTGCCGCCGTGGAAAGCGGTACCGTGAAAAAGGGCGATGTGCTGGGCGTGGCCCGGGTGGCCGGCATCATGGCCACCAAGCGCACCAGCGAGCTGATCCCCCTGTGCCACCCGCTGCCGCTGACCAAGGTGCAGATCGAGTTTGACCTGCTGCCCGAGCGCCGGGCTGTGGAAGCGCGCTGCACGGTCAAGACCAGCGGCGTGACCGGCGTGGAGATGGAGGCCCTGACCGGCGTTTCCACCGCCCTGCTCACCATCTATGACATGTGCAAGGCCGTGGATAAGGGCATGGAGCTGGGCGAGATCCATCTGGTGGAAAAGACTGGCGGCAAGAGCGGACATTACATCCGGGCGGAGGGCGGCTATGTTTGATTCCAAGGGCCGCAATATCCATTATCTCCGCCTTTCCGTGACCGACCTGTGCAACCTGCGCTGCCGCTACTGTATGCCGGACGGTGTGGACAAGCTGGAACGGGAGGATATCCTGACCTACGAGGAATTCCTGCGCCTTGCCGCCCTGTTTGCCCGGTGCGGGGTGGATACCGTGCGGGTCACCGGCGGCGAACCGCTGGTGCGCAAGGGCGTGGAGCAGCTGGTCAGGGGGCTGAAAGCCATCCCCGGCATCCGGAAGGTCACCATGACCACCAATGCCGTCCTGTTGGAGCAGCAGCTGCCCGCCCTGCTGGAGGCCGGGCTGGACAGCGTGAATATCAGTCTGGATACGCTGGACCCCGCCCTGTTTGCAAAGATCACGGCCCGGGATGAATTTGCCGCCGTGCAGGCGGGCATCCATGCCGCGCTGGAAAGCGGCATCCCGGTCAAGCTGAACTGCGTGCCCCAGGTGGGCGTAAACGAGGGTGAGCTGGAAGCGCTGGCCGCTCTGGCACAGGACAAGCCCCTGCAGGTGCGGTTCATCGAGATGATGCCCATCGGCTACGGGGCGGCCATGCCCTGTATCTCCGGCCCGGAGCTGCTGGCCCGCTTCCGCAGGCGCTGGCCGGAGCTGGCCCCGCTGCCCGGGGCAGCATGTGCCGCGCTGGGCGATGGCCCGGCGGTCTATTACACCGTGCCGGGCTGGAAAGGGGACATCGGCTTCATTGCCGCTGTCCACGGCAAGTTCTGCGCCTCCTGCAACCGGGTGCGGCTGACCAGTCAGGGCTTTCTGCGCCCCTGCCTTGCCAGTGAGGCCGGATGTGACCTGAAAGCCCTGCTGCGCGGCGGTGCGGCAGACGAGGAGCTGCTGACTGCCATCCGTACCACCATCTGGGAAAAGCCCCAGGAACATCATTTTGAATTGAAACAGGACATCCCCGCGACCCGGGGTATGTACCGAATTGGAGGATAAATCTATGGGAAAACTTCTGGCGATCTGCACCAGCCCCCAGCGGGGCACGGTCAAGACCGAAGTGGAAAGCGCACGCCTGACCCCGGAATGGGGTATTGAGACCGATGCCCACGGCGGGAACTGGCACCGTCAGGTCAGCCTGCTGAGTGCCGAAAAGATCGAGAACTTCCGCAAGAAGATCTGGGTGGACTATGGTGCCTTTGGCGAGAATCTGGTGGTGGAGGGCTACGATTTCCGCAATCTGCCCGTGACCAGCCGCTTTGCCATCGGGGATGTGGTGCTGGAAATGACCCAGATCGGCAAAGAGTGCCACAACGATTGCGTCATCAAGCAGAAGACCGGTGAGTGCATCATGCCCCGGGAAGGCGTGTTTGCCCGGGTGCTGCAGGGCGGCGAGATCCACGTGGGGGACGAGGTGACCCTGCTGCCCCCGCCGGAAAACCCACCCCTGCGCGCTGCCGTCATCACCCTTTCCGACAAGGGCAGCCGGGGTGAGCGGGAGGACAAGAGCGGCCCCCTGATCGTGGAGATGCTCACCGCTGCAGGCTATCAGGTGGAGGAGACCATGATCCTGCCCGATGAGGCAAAGGCCCTGAAAGCACAGCTCATCCGGCTGGCCGATGGCCGTCAGGTCAACCTGATCCTGACCACCGGCGGCACCGGCTTTGCCCCCCGGGATATCACCCCGGAAGCCACCTATGCCGTGGCTGACCGCAACGCCCCCGGCATTGCTGAGGCCATGCGTTACCACAGCCTGAGCATCACCCCGCGCGGGATGCTCAGCCGTGCCGCCAGCGTGCTGCGGGGCAAGACCCTCATCGTCAACCTGCCCGGCAGCCCCAAGGCCGTGAAGGAGAATCTGGAGTACATCCTGCCCAGCCTGGAGCACGGGGTGCGCATTGCCGCCGGGCTGGACGGCGAGTGCGCCCGCAAATAAGTCTGTTTCACCGCCGCGGCGCTGCTTTTGGTGCCGGGCGTGAAAATAAAAGTACAACAAAAGCATACCCACTGTAAGGAGCAAGACTATGAAAACTATGATCTCCCGCCGCAGCTTCCTGTGCGCTGCCGGCATCGCATCCGCATCTGCTGTTCTGACCGCCTGCGGCGGCTCCTCCAGCAGCACTGCATCTTCCACCGCATCCTCCGCTGCCGCCTCCTCTGAGGCTGCCTCCGGCGAGAGCGTGGAGCTGATCGTTTTTGCTGCCGCCTCCCTGACCGAGACCCTGAACGCCATTGCCGAGACCTACTCCGCAGAGAACCCCGGCGTGACCTTCAGCTTCAACTTTGACTCTTCCGGAACCCTCAAGACCCAGATCCAGGAGGGTGCGGACTGCGACCTGTTCATCTCCGCCGGTCAGAAGCAGATGAACCAGCTGGACAGCACCGCTTCCGCTGAGGTGAACACCGAGGGCCTGGACTTTGTGGATGCCGAAAGCCGTGTGGATCTGCTGGAGAACAAGGTCGTGCTCTGTGTGCCTGAGGGCAGCGACAAGGGGATCGACAGCTTCGACAGCCTGGCCGAGCACCTGAAGGCAGAGGATATCCTGTTCTGCATGGGCAACAGCGATGTGCCCGTGGGTCAGTACACCCAGAAGATCCTGGCTTACTACGATCTGGATGAGGCAGCTCTGGCTGCTGCCGGTGTCATCACCTACGGCTCCAACGTCAAGGAAGTCACCACCCAGGTCAGCGAGGCCAGCGTGGATGCCGGTGTCGTTTACTGCACCGATGCGTACAGCGCCGGTCTGACCCCCGTGGACGAGGCCACCAAGGAAATGTGCGGTCAGGTCATCTACCCCGCCGCTGTGATGAAGAACGCCCTCCATGCCGAGGCTGCCAAGGAGTTCCTGGCTTACCTGCGCACCGACAAGGCTGCATCCGTGTTCGAGAGCGTCGGCTTCACCGCACTGTAAGCATCCGCTGGGGGGATGGTATGGACTGGTATCCCTTATGGAACAGCCTGCGCATTGCGCTGATCAGCTGCGCGGCGGTGTTCTTTTTAGGCATCTTTGCGGCCTACTACATTGCAAAGCTCCCGCGCGTGCTCAAGGGCGTGCTGGATGTGGTGCTCACCCTGCCCATGGTGCTGCCGCCCACGGTCGTGGGATATTTCCTGCTGCTGCTGTTCGGCGCAAAAAGGCCGCTGGGCATCTTTTTCATGGAACATTTCGGCGTGAAGCTGGTGATGAACTGGTACAGCGCCATCTTTGCTTCCATCGTGGTGGCCTTTCCGCTGATGTACCGCACGGCCCGCGGTGCCTTTGAGAGTTTTGACGAAACGCTGGCCTGGTCGGCACAGACGCTGGGGCTTTCCAACACCTGGATCTTCTGGCGGGTGCGGATGCCCTGCTGCCGTCAGGGCATTCTGGCCGGTACGGTGCTGGCCTTTGCCCGTGCGCTGGGCGAATATGGTGCCACCAGCATGATCGCAGGCTACACGCCGGGCAAGACGGCCACCATTGCAACCACGGTCTACCAGCTCTGGCGCACCAACGATGAAGCCGGGGCCATGCAGTGGGTGCTGGTGGATATCGTTATCTCGGCGGTGGTGCTGCTGGCAGTGAACCTGCTGGAACGCAGGCAGAAGCAGGGAGGAAAGCGCGCATGAGCCTGGAAGTAAATGTGACCAAGCGGTTTGATGGCTTTACCCTCCACGCTGCGTTCACGGCGGGGGATACCGCCACCGCCCTTCTGGGAGCGTCCGGCTGCGGCAAAAGCATGACCCTGCGCTGCATTGCGGGCATCGTCCGGCCGGACGAGGGACGCATCGTGCTGGATGGACGGGTGCTGTTCGACAGCGCTCAGGGCATCGACCTGCCGCCCCAGCAGCGCAATGTGGGTCTGCTGTTCCAGAACTACGCCCTGTTCCCCAACATGACCGTGGAACAGAATATCCTCTGTGCCCTGAAAAAGGAAAAGGACCCTGCCGCCCGCAGGGCTGCCTGTGCCGAGGCATTGCGGGCCATGCGGCTGGAGGAACTGGCCAAGCGCCTGCCCGGTGCGCTTTCGGGCGGGCAGCAGCAGCGTGCCGCCCTGGCCCGCATCCTGGCGGCCAAACCCCGCATCCTGATGCTGGACGAGCCGTTCAGTGCGCTGGACAGCTATCTGCGCGAGGAGGTAGAGGGGGAGGTAGGCAGCCTGCTGGCCGGATTTGCGGGCACAGCCCTGCTGGTGACCCACAACCGGGACGAGGCCTACCGCCTGTGCAGGGAGATGATCGTGATGGACAGCGGCGAGGTGCTCCGGGCAGGCACGACCAAGGAGGTCTTTGCCGACCCCCGCACCCGTGCCGCCGCCCGCCTGACCGGCTGCAAGAACATTCTGCCCTGCACCCGGGTGGGGGAGCATACCGTTCATCTGGCGGGCTGGGAACAGCCGCTGACCGTGGCTCTGTCGGTGCCAGAGGGCTGCCGCGCCGTGGGCATCCGCGCCCATGATTTTGCGCCCTGCGCTCCCGGCACCCCCAACAGCCTGCCGGTGCAGGCTGTCTCCACCAGTGAGAATCCCTTTGACTGGAACATGATCTTCACCCTGCCCGGCGGTGAGGCCCGCCTGTGGTGGAAGGTGTCCAAGGAGACACTGGCGGCCCCGCCGCCAAAAGCACCCGCCTGCCTGGCTGCCGCCCCGGAAAATATCATGCCGCTGGTCTGAGGCAAAAAATCGTTTTCTCCCTGCTTCCGAAACAGAAATACGGAGCAGGGAGAAATTTTTTGAAAAAAGTACTTGACTTTATCAAGTGATGTGATTATACTAGACCTTGTCAAGTAAAGGAGATGCAAAGAGTGATCCAATCGACCATATCCTTCTACGTGATGGAGTTTTACAAGCAGTTTGCAGCCTACACCACCCAGCAGCTGCAGGAGTTTGGCCTGAGCTTTGGCATGATGTATTTTGTGATCTACGTGGGCAAACATCCCGGCTGCACCCCGGCTGAGATGACCAAAAACCTGCACCTGGACTGGGGCCACTGCCAGCGCAGCGTGATCAAGCTGGTGGAAGATGGCTTTATGACCCGGGAAAAGCAGGGCCGCAGTTATCATTTGGGGCTGACCCCGGCGGGTGAGAGAGCATTCCGGACCTGCCACCAGGTATTTTTCGATTGGGATGCACAAAATTTGAGCGGGCTGACCGAAGAGGAACAGCACCAGCTCCTGAGCCTGCTGCAAAAGGCAGCACGGACGAGGAAAGAGAGTGTGTAACATGTACGACACCATCCTGAGCCCCATTGATTACGGTGGAATGCAGCTGAAGAACCGCATCATCTTTGCCCCCACCACCTTCGGCCTTTCGGACGAGGAATATCTGGCAGAGATGGAGCGGCTGGCCAAGGGCGGCTGCGCCATGATCATCATCGGCGACGTGCCAGTGGCCAAGAGCCGGTTTGAGAAGTCCCTGTTTGACAAAAAGGGCTTTGCCTTCTATCAGCAGATCTGCGAGACTGCCCACAAATACGGCTGCAAGGTCTGCGCCCAGCTCCACCAGACCGATACCGACATGATGTCCATCATCAAGTGCATCCCGGGGATGCTGATGAAAAAGATCACCCCCGACCAGCTGCGGGAGCGGATGAACGATGCCGTGGGCCCCTACATCACCAAGATGTCCCAGAAAAAGATCCATCAGATCATCGCGGGCTTTGGCAAGGCTGCTGTGCTGGCAAAGCAGGCGGGCTTTGACATGGTGCAGGTGCACGGCGACCGGATGTGCGGCAGCTTCTCTTCCGCCATCTTCAACCACCGCACCGATGAATACGGCGGCAGTGCCGAGCGCCGCGCCCGCTTTGCCGTGGAAGCGGTCAAGGCAGTGCACGCCGCTGTGCCCGGCATGGCCATTGACTACAAGCTGGCTGTCCGGCAGGAGAACCCCCATTACGGCAACGCCGGTGTGGTGGAGGAGGAACTGGCCGTGTTCGTGCCCCTGCTGGTGCAGGCAGGCGTGACAAGCTTCCATGTGACACTGGCCAACCACTCTGCGCTGGAAAACACCATCCCGTCGGCCAGCCACCCCGAGTTCAAGGAGACCGGCTGCTTCCTCAAGTTCTGCGATGAGGTGCGCCGGTATACCAGCGTGCCGCTCTGCGGTGTGGGCGGCCTGAACGACCCCGATTTTGTGGAGCAGCAGCTTGCCAGCGGCCGCATCCAGTGCGCGGCAATGTGCCGCCAGCTGCTGGCCGACCCCAACTGGGTCAACAAACTGCAGAGCGGCAATGCGGCAAAGATCCACCGCTGTGTCCGCTGCAACAAAAAGTGCCTGGGCGGCCTGATCGCCCATCAGGGCACCCGCTGTATCTATGATGCCCTGAACGCAAAAGAACAGGGAAGCATCTGATATCAAAGAGAATAAAGGAGAATGACCATGAGCTACGCCATCGTTTTCAGCAGCAAGACCGGCAACACCCGCCTGCTGGCCGACACCCTTCGCGCAAGCCTGCCCCAGAATGAGTGCATCTACTTCGGAGCACCGGCCCCGGAGGCACTGGAGGCTGAGACCCTTTACATCGGCTTCTGGACGGACAAGGGCCATGCCGATGACACCCTCACCGCCTTTTTGCAGACCTTGAAGGGGAAGCGGGTCTTTTTGTTCGGCACCGCAGGCTTTGGCGGCAGTGCGGAATATTTCGAGCAGATCCTGGCGGCGGTGCAGAAATCGCTGGATGAGAGCAACACGGTCATTGGAACTTATATGTGCCAGGGCAAGATGCCCATGACTGTGCGCCAGCAGTACGAAAAGATGCTGCAGCAGCCCAACCATGCACCCAACCTCGAGATGCTGATCGAGAACTTTGATAAGGCACTGGCTCACCCGGATGCCGCAGACCTCGACCAGCTGCGCAAAAAGGCGGCAGAGGTGCAGGCATAACGGAAGAACTCTTCAAAAAAGAAGATTTTTTGAGAAAGCTGCTCCAAAACAGTTGACAGGTTCTGTCCGATGTGGTAGGATAACGTCGAGGAAATGGAAACGGCTCCTCAAGGTGAATTGAATATTCTCGGCAAAACAGTCGAAAGGCTGTGACGCAAAGCTACAGGGCCTGTAAAATGGCAGCCAGCTGCTTCTCAAAGAAATCTTTCTTTGGGCGACCTGCTTAGAATTTCTAGGTGTTGTTTTGCTGAGTGTATTGCAGAACAACACCTTTTTTCGTTCTCAAATTTCTTCCCAAAAGAAGAAAGGTACGCAAAACTGAATATCCTCGGCAAAGCAGTCGAAAGGCTGTGACGCAAAGCTATAGGGCCTGTAAAATGGCAGCCAGTTGCTTCTCATCACCTGAGGGTCTCCACAGCGGAGATTGGGTGTTGAGTGACCTTCATCTGAAGCATCAGGTGTCGATTGCCGAGTATACCAGCAATCGACACCTTTTTTCATGGGGCAACACAAAAGAGGTTCAACACCATGCGTAACGCTTCGATGAAAGTCCTGAAGAATCTGGTCTGCTGCGCCGCATTCATCTGCCTGATGTTTGTTCTGGCAATGCCCGCACACGCAGCTTCCAAGGCCGATGAGCTGCTGCAGCTCGTTAATGCAGAGCGTGCACAGGCTGGTGTGGCTCCTCTGAGCATGGGCAGCAGCGCACTGAATGCTGCCGCACAGGCCCGTGCAAAAGAACTTACCGTCAATTACTCCTACAACCGCCCCAATGGCAGCCGCGAGTTCACCATCCTGCCGGAGTACGGTGTGGATGATGTTTCTGTGGGTGAGAACTACTGGGCAGCTGCTGAGGATGCTTCGGACGTGGTTGCCGCCTGGAATCGCTACGATTTCTTCAAGGAGCGGATGCTGGACAAGGATGCCACCTCCGTTGGTATTGGCTACTACGAGGGCGGCGAGTACGGCAATTACTGGGTGATGATCTTCACCTACGCCCGCGGCACCAGTGAGAACGGTTTCGCACAGGAAGTGCTGGCGCTGGTCAACGCAGAGCGTGCAAAGGAAAATCTGGCACCTCTGGCCATGGGCGATGCCAAGCTGCAGGCCGCCGATGAGCGCGCAAAGGAAGTGGCAAAGGTCGCTTCCCACACCCGCCCCGATGGCACCAACTGCTTCACCGTGTTGAAGGAGTACGGCGTGTCTGATACCGCCACCGGCGAGAATGCCGCCTGGGGCGAGACCACGCCCGAAAAGGTCGTTGCAGACTGGATGGCTTCGGAAGGCCACCGTGTCAATATCATGGACCCCGCCGCCAAGTATATGTGCCTTGGCTACAACTACGATGCCAATTCTCAGTGGGGCCACAACTGGATCCAGATCTTCGCAAAGTAAGCGGATGACTTCCGTTGAGCGTTGTACGATGAAATAAAACAGAGCAAAAAGAGATGCACTCCGCTCCCTGAACCGGTTTCAGGAAGGCGGGGTGCATCTCTTTTGTTTTTTATTCTGCTGCCATCTCAGCCACATCCGCGGGGCTGAAATCACCCAAGGGCAGGATGAGCCGGCCCAGCGTTTCCTGCGGCAGGGCGGCAAGCCGGGCACTCTCGTCCGCAATTTCGGCAGGGCAGAGGACGTGCACGCCGTCCGCACCGGTCTCTACCCGGGCGCGGTGGCCGGTGGCAATGTACTGGATGCCCAGCCGGTCAGCCGCCGCCAACAGGGCAGGGAAGCGCAGGTCGGCCGGGGCAGCGGTCTCCTCGGCCAGCTGGCTGGCCAGTTCGCTGGCATTCAGGGTGATGCACTCGATGCCCAGAACCTTGGCGGCTTCCTTGGCGGCATCCACAACGGGGTCATCGGTGCACAGACGCACCACAGCGCCCATCACCGCAAAGCCCTGCTGCTGTAAAATGCGGACAGCTGCTTTGCAGCCCGTGCCACCGCACAGGCCCACCAGCACCTTGTCCTGCTGTTCATAGGTATCGAACCCGCTGCCGGGCAGAAATGTATCGCTCATCGTCCCTGTCTCCCTCCGTGTGCCTGACTTTGTGCCACGGCCAGCTGGTCGCAGCGCTCGTTTTCCGGGTGGCCTGCATGGCCCTTGACCCAGACATAAGTGATCTTGTGCCGGGCTTCCTGCTCCAATGCCTGTTCCCACAGGTCGGGGTTCAGGGCAGGGGAGCCGTCGGACTTTTTCCAGCCCCGGCGCTTCCAGCCCCTGGCCCAGCCCTTTTCCAGCCCGTTGATGACGTACTGGCTGTCAGAGCACAGCCGCACCTCACAGGGCTCCTTGAGCTGGCGCAGGGCCTCGATAAAGGCGGTCAGCTCCATCCGGTTGTTGGTGGTGGAAGCATCGCCGCCGCTGAGCTCTTTTTCGTAGATCTTGCCGTTGAAGCGGTAGCGCAGCACTGCACCCCAGCCGCCCGGGCCGGGGTTGCCGCTGCACGCGCCATCGGTGTAAACTTCGACTTGTTTCATCTGTTTCTCCCGGAACTTGAATTTTTGGATACCTCTATTTAGAGCTATTTTTCCGGTTCTGTCAAGAGGAAAACGTATCATCCCCGGCTTTTCCGGCAAAGCTTTGAATTGACAAAGTGGACAAGAAATACTATACTGTTTGTAACAAAATGCGTATAGGGGCGCACCGGTGCGGTGTGTCCGGCCGGAACGGGGCAGTGCCGCGGTCGCATCGAACAGATGGACTGACAGGGCAGAAATTACTCCGTTCCGGCCATCCCAGTGCCGAAAACGGGCATGGAAGCGAAAAATTCTATACGATGGTTTCGATGGGAGCGGCGGTGCGCTTGCTGCTCCTTCACAGCAGACAGGCCGCTCGCAAAGGGGTGTGCCTGCGTTTTGTAATTGATTTTGGAGGTACCGCATGGCACAGGTCAAAGAACAGAACCCGGCTCAGGCTCAGAACAATCCGAACAGAAACAGTGAATCCGGCGGGGAAAAGCGTACCCGCACCCGCCGCCCTTATTATAACCGGCGGCCCCGCCGTACTCAGCAGTCCAAGGAGGCCGCTGTGCCCATCCACATCTACCCGCTGGGCGGTCTGGGTGAAGTGGGCAAGAACATGACCGTGTATGAGTGCAACGGGGATATGATCATTGTGGACTGCGGCCTTGTGTTCCCGGACAGTGAGATGTACGGCGTGGACATGGTCATCCCCGACTTTACCTTTGTGGTGCAGAATAAGGACAAGATCAAGGGCCTGCTCATCACCCACGGCCACGAAGACCACATCGGCAGCATTCCCTACCTGCTGCAGAAGTTTGATCTGCCCATCTACGGCACCCGGCTGACCTGCGGCCTCATCCGGAACAAGCTGGAGGAGTTTGGTCTGGCGGGCAAGACCAAGTTCGTGGAGATCACCCCCAAGCAGAAGATCAAGCTGGGCTGCTTTACCGTGGAGCCCATCCATGTCAACCACTCCATCCCCGATTCCGTGGCCTTTGCCATTGACAGCCCTGCCGGAACGATCATCCAGACCGGCGACTTCAAGATCGATTACACCCCGCTGGCCTGCGGCGTGACCGACCTGACCACCCTTTCGGAGTATGGCCAGAAGGGTGTGCTGGCTCTGCTGAGCGATTCCACCAACGCCGAGCGCCCGGGCTTTACCGCCACGGAGCAGAAGGTGGCCGCCGGTGTCCGCAATCTGTTTGCCCGTGCCCGGAACAAGCGCATCATCATTGCGACCTTTGCGTCCAACATCTACCGCGTCCAGCAGATCATTGATCTGGCCGTGGAGGATGGCCGCAAGGTGGCGTTCAGCGGCCGCAGCATGGTCAATAACACTGCCATGGCGCAGGAGCTGGGCTATATGCACATCCCCGAGGGCACCCTTATCAGCGTGGATGAGCTGAACCAGTACCCGCCGGAGCAGGTGGTGCTGATCACCACCGGCAGCCAGGGCGAGCCCCTGAGCGCCCTTTCCCGCATGGCCTCCTGCAGCCACCGTCAGGTGCGGGTGGGGCCCGGCGACTTCATCATCATCTCCGCCAACCCCATTCCCGGCAACGAGAAGAGCGTGACCAAGATCGTCAACGGTCTGCTCCTGCTGGGCGCGGAGGTCATCTACGAGAGCATGTATGATGTCCATGTTTCCGGCCACGCCTGCCAGGAGGAGCAGAAGCTGATGCTCACCCTGACCAGACCCAAGTATTTCCTGCCCGTGCACGGCGAGTACAAGCAGCTGAAAAAGCATGCCCTGACCGCCGCGTCTCTGGGCATTCCCACCAGCAACATCCTCATTGCCGAGAACGGCTCCAACGTTATCCTGAGCCGGGACGAGATCAAGCTGGGCGAGCCTGTCACCGCCGGTGCCGTGATGGTGGACGGCCTGGGCGTGGGTGATGTGGGCAATGTGGTCCTGCGTGACCGCAAGCATCTCTCTGAGGACGGTCTGGTCATCATTGTGGCCACCGTGGACAGCAAGACCGGCAAGGTGCTGGCGGGGCCTGACCTTGTGAGCCGCGGCTTTGTCTATGTGCGCGAGAACGAGAGCCTGATGGACGGGGCCCAGAGCATTGTGGAAAACGCGCTGGATCGCTGCGTGGAAGAGCATGTGCGCGACTGGAACAGCGTCAAGACCCGGGTGCGTGAGGCGCTGAGCAGCTATATCTACCGCCGCACCAAGCGCAGCCCGATGATCCTCCCCATTCTGATGGAGGTATAAGCCGGAAGCCGCCCCGCCGGGGCAGGCAGACCAGGAGGCAGAAGATTCCATGAAACAAAAACCGAGATGGACGTTAGAAATGCTGATCGCCGCGCTGGCAGTGTTGTGTGCACTGCTGACACTGGCGCTTCTGGTGCAGCGGCCCGCAGGCTGGCCTGCACTGGCAGTGCTGGTGGTGCTGTGGGGCATCGGCATCTGCGTTTTCCGGTATCAGCTGCGGCGCTGGACCGCCAAGTGGGTGGCTGGCGGCAGCTTTGAAAATTCCAGGACCCAATACAGCCTGGAATCCCTCTCTCAGCCGGCGGCTCTGCTTTCTGGCGAGACGGTGCTGTGGTATAACAGCCGCTTCCGCACGGCCCTGCTGGGCGGCGAGGACCGGCTTGCAGGCAGGGCACAGAAGCTGCTGCCCGGTCTGGATACCGCACAGGCCCGCACCCCGGAGGGGCAGCAGCTCAATCTGGCCGACGGTGTGTGGAATGTGCACAGCAGTACCGTGCCGGGCGGCAGCGAGAGCATGACGCTGCTCGTGTTCAATGAGGAGACCGCCCTGCGCAGGATCGAAACGGAGTACAAGGCCAGCCGCCCGGGCTACATGGTGTTCCTGGTGGACGGCTACGACGATGTGTTCAGCGATATGCTGGACAGTGAGCGCGCCCGCCTGCTGGAGGGCATCAACCGGGTGCTGGAGGATATGATCGGCCGGGGCACAGGCTTTCTGCGCCGCGTTGCCAGCGGACGCTATATCGCCGTGGTGGAAGAGCGCCATCTGGAGCAGTATGCCCAGCGCGGCTACGATGTGCTGGATAAGATCCGTGCTCTGGACCCCAGCGTGAACCTGTCCATCTCCATTGGCATCGGGCGCGGGGCCAAGACCCTGCGGGAAGCCCAGGATATGGCCGTGCAGGCGCTGGATATGGCGCAGGGCCGCGGCGGCGATCAGGCCGCTGAAATGACACCGGACGGCTTTACCTTTTACGGCGGCGTGAGCCACGGCGTGGAAAAGCGCAGCAAGGTGCGCAGCCGCATCGTGGCTGACCAGCTGGTCAGGCTCGTCAAGGAGGCGGACCATGTGGTCATCATGGGCCACCGGATGAGCGATCTGGATGCCATCGGCGCTGCGGAGGGCGTGCTGCGCATCTGCAAGATCTGCGATGTCCCGGCGGTGATCGCCGTCAGGCGGGATGCCACGCTGGCGGGCAGCCTGATCGATGCCCTGTGCCGGGCCGGCCAGGCAGATGATTTCATCGACCCCAAGGGGGCTTTGCCCATTATCTCCAAGAAAACGCTCTGCGTGGTGGTGGATACATACCAGCTGGGCCTTGTGGAAAGTAAGGAGATCCTGGAAAGGTGCGGCAAGGTGGCCATTATCGACCACCACCGCAAGGGCGTGGGCTTCATCGAGCAAGCAGACCTTGTCTGCCACGAGCCCTACTCCTCCTCGGCCAGTGAGCTGGTCACGGAGCTTTTGCAGTATGTGGGCGACCGGGACGACAAGCCCAGTCGGGTGGAGGCAGAGGGGCTGCTCTCGGGCATTATGCTGGATACCCGGGACTTCACCCTGCACACCGGTGTGCGCACGTTTGAAGCCGCTGCCGCTCTGCGCCATTACGGTGCGGAGACGGAGCGGGTGCGCCAGCTCTTTGATGTGACCATGGTGGAGTACAACGCCAAGGCAGACCTTGTGGAGGCTGCCCAGATGTACCGCAACTGTGCCATTTCCGTCAGCGGCGAGGTGGCCCCCGAGGCCCGTGTTGCCATTGCGCAGGCTGCCAACGACCTGCTGACCATCCAGAATGTGGAGGCCAGCTTTGTGGCCGTGCAGGTGGGGAGCGGCGTGAATATTTCCGCCCGCAGTTTGGGGGCGGTCAATGTTCAGGTCATCATGGAAAGTCTGGGCGGCGGCGGCCACCAGACCATGGCGGCGGCCCAGCTCAAGCATATCACCCCCGAGGCAGCCCGGGCACGCATCCAGACCGCCATTGACCAGTACCGTGAGAGCCAGAAGAAGCCGCTCTCCAAAAATGAACCTGAATCCAGAAAAAAGGAGAAGCAGGGATGAACCATTACGATTATCTCATCGTAGGCGCAGGCCTTTACGGTGCGGTGTTCGCCCAGGAAGCAAAAAAGGCGGGCAAAACATGCCTTGTGATTGATAAGCGCGGCCACATTGCCGGGAATATCTACACCGAGGAAGTGGAGGGCATACAGGTCCACCGCTATGGGGCCCACATCTTCCACACCAGCAGCAAGGCAGTGTGGCAGTATGTGAACCAGTTTGCGGAGTTCAATCGCTACACCAACAGCCCCGTTGCCAATTATCACGGCGAGATCTACAATCTGCCCTTCAATATGAATACCTTCAATAAGATGTGGGGTGTGGTGACCCCCGCCGAGGCCAAGGCAAAGATCGAGGAGCAGAAGCGGGAAGCGGGCATCACCGACCCGAAAAATCTTGAGGAGCAGGCCATCAGTCTGGTGGGCACGGACATTTACGAAAAGCTCATCAAAGGCTACACCGGCAAGCAGTGGGGCCGCCCCTGCACCGAACTGCCGGCTTTCATCATCAAACGCCTGCCGGTCCGCTTTACCTACGACAACAACTATTTCAACGCGCTGTATCAGGGCATCCCCGATGGCGGCTATACCGCCATGGTGGAAAAGATGCTGGAGGGCATCGAGGTGCGGCTGAACGTGGATTATCTGGCCGACCGGGAGAACCTGAACGCACTGGCCGACAAGGTGGTCTATACCGGCCCGGTGGATGCCTACTTCGGCTACCGTCTGGGCGCGCTGCAGTACCGCAGCGTCCGCTTTGAGACCGAGGTGCTGGATACCGACAACTATCAGGGCAACGCGGTGGTGAACTATACCGATGCGGAAACGCCCTATACCCGGATCATCGAGCACAAGCATTTTGCATTCGGCACCCAGCCCAAAACGGTGATCAGCCGGGAGTACAGCACCGAGTGGCATCAGGGCGATGAGCCCTATTACCCTGTCAACGATGAAAAGAATGGCGCGCTTTACGCAAAATACAAAGCGCTTGCCGATGCCGAGACAAAGGTCATTTTTGGCGGTCGGTTGGGCGAGTACAAGTATTATGATATGGATAAGGTGATCGAAGCGGCATTGGATGCGGCGGCACGGGAGCTTGGGTAACCCCACCGTCATCGAAGGCGTTGACGCAACGGTCTGAATGCTGTATACTAACCATAGAAATCCACCGGTTCCCCGGTGAGAAGTGAGGGATAACACCATGAAAGTGATTCTGAAGCAGGACGTAAAGGGCATTGGCAAGAAGGATGAGATCCATGAGGTCTCCGACGGCTACGCCCGCAACTTTCTGTTCCCGCGCAAGCTGGCCGCTGTGGCCGATGCTTCTGCGGTGAATATCGCACGCGGCAAGGAGGCCGCTGCGGATTTCCACGAGGCTGAAACTGTGGCCGCCGCACAGGCTGTGGCTGCAAAGATCGAGGGCAAGACCGTGACCATCAAGGCCAAGGGCGGCGCATCCGGCCGCCTGCACGGCAAGGTCACCGGCAAGGAAGTTGCCGAGGCTCTGGCCCAGCTGGCCGGTTCTCCCATCGATAAAAAGAAGATCGAGCTGGAGACCAAGGACATCAAGGATGCCGGTGTGTTCAACGCAAAGGTGCGCCTGCATGTCGGTGTCGTGGCTTCCTTCAAGATCATGGTGGAAGTAGAACAGGCCTGATTGAAACGCCATCTGCGCCCCCTGCCTTCAGGGGGCGTTTTTGGCGTTTTGGGAAGCTGGCCCAGTATGGAGGGGGATGAACCATGCCCAACGAACAACGACATTATTCCAATGAACTGAATCTGGAGAGTGTGGGCATCAATCTGCCCTACAATATGCAGGCCGAGCAGAGCGTGCTGGGCGCGGTGCTGCTCAAGCCCGAGACCCTGACCGATCTGGTGGAGATCATCCGGCCGGAAATGTTCTACACCCGGCAGAACGCCCAGATCTACTCCGAGATGCTGCGCCTGTTTACGGCAGACCAGACCATCGACTTTGTCACCCTGCTGGATGCCGTCATCTCCGATGGCGTGTTCCCCAGTGCGGACGAGGCAAAGGTCTACCTGACCGGTCTGGCTGAGACAGTGCCCAGCATCTCCAATGTGAAGGCATACGCCCAGATCGTGCAGGAAAAGTATCTGGTGCGCCAGCTGATGGGCGTTGCCAAGGACATTCTGCAGGACGCGGGCGATGAGCCGGACGCTGACCTGCTGCTGGAAAACGCCGAGCAGCGCATCTACGAGATCCGCTCCGGGCGGGATTCCAGCGCGCTGACCCCGCTTTCCTCCAGCATGGTGGAGACGCTGACCAACCTGCAGAAGATCAGCGGCCCGGATGCCGACAAGTACAAGGGCATTCCCACCGGCTTCCGTCTGCTGGATACCGTTCTGACCGGCCTGGGCCGCGGCGACCTCATCATTCTGGCCGCCCGCCCCGGTATGGGCAAGACCAGTTTTGCGCTGAACATTGCCACCCGCGTTGCCATGCAGCAAAAGGTGCCGGTGGCCATTTTCAGCCTGGAAATGACCAAGGAGCAGCTGACCAACCGCATCCTTTCGGCGGAAGCAGGCATCGACAGCCAGGCATTCCGCACCGGTGCCCTTCGCAGTGAGGACTGGGAGTATCTGGCACTGGCAACGGAAAAGCTCCACGATGCCCCCATCTATATGGACGACACCTCGGGCATCACCATCACCGAGATGAAGGCGAAGATCCGCCGGGTCAATCAGGATCCCACCCGCCCCAATGTGGGCCTGATCGTTATCGACTACCTGCAGCTGATGACCACCGGCCAGCGCAGCGAGAACCGTGTGCAGGAGATCAGCTCCATCACCCGAAACCTGAAGATCATGGCAAAGGAAATGAATGTGCCTATCATCGCACTTTCTCAGCTGTCCCGTGCGGTGGAGAAGCAGGGAAACAACTCTTCTCACCGGCCCCAGCTGTCGGACCTGCGTGACTCCGGTTCCATCGAGCAGGATGCCGACTGCGTCCTTTTCCTTTACCGTGATTCCTACTACGCCAGCCAGAACCCCGATGGGGCCGAGGTGGATGCGGATACCGCGGAGTGCATCGTGGCAAAGAACCGCCACGGCGAGACCAGCACGGTGCCGCTGGGCTGGGATGGCGCACACACCCGCTTTATGGATGTGGACTTCAAACGCTGATGAACGACGAAACATCAAAATTGATCGCAAAAGTAGAACGCTTTGCCCGGCAGGAGCAGCTGTTTGCGCCTGCGGAGCCGGGCCGGGCTCTGCACCTGTGCGCCGCCGTTTCGGGCGGGGCCGACAGCATGGCGCTGCTGCGGGTGCTGCTGGAACTGCGGGAAGCTTTTGGGTATCCCCTTACGGCCTGCCACGTCAACCACGGTCTGCGGGGTGAGACTGCAGACCGGGACGAAGCTTTTGTCCGGGCCGAGTGTGCCCGGCTGGGGGTGTCGCTGACAGTTTTCCGCCCGGCAGATGTGGGAATGACTGTGCCGCCCCATGCCGGGGAGGACTGGGCCCGCAGACTCCGCTATGCTTGCTTTGCCCAACTGCTGGCAGGCGGGATAGACTGCATTGCAACGGCCCATACTGCTACTGACCAGGCCGAGACCCTGCTGTTCCGGCTGGCCCGGGGCACCGGGCTGCATGGGGCAGGGGGCATCCGGCCCAGGCGGCCCGGCTACTGCCGCCCGCTGTTGGGCCTGACCCGGGCTGAGACCGAAGCGCTCTGCGCCGCCTTTGAGCAGGGCTGGGTGACGGACGAGACGAACGAGTCCGATGCCTACGCCCGCAACCGCCTGCGCCATGGGGCTGTTCCGGCCTTGCGTAGCGTCAACGATGCGGCAGAGGAAAATCTGGCCCGCTTCTGTGAAAAGGCGGCCCGCGCGGACGCATACTTTGCCAGGCAGGCAGAACAGCTGCTTTCCATCGCGCGTCTGGATGCAGCCCAGACTGCCCGTAAGGCTCCGGAAGCCAAGGCGGCGTGGCGGCTGGAGCCGCTGCAGGGCGCTGACCCGCTCATTCTGGAAGCGGCGCTCCACAGCCTTGTTGCCCCGGTGCGGGATGCCGAGGAAAAGTACATCCGCCTGCTGGCAGAGCTGGTGGAGCAGGGGAGCGGGGCGGTGCAATTGACCGATACGGTCCGTTTCTGCGCAGGCAGCGGGATGCTCTGGCAGGAAAAGAGTCGGCCGGAAGCGGCTGCGGCCCCTGCGTTTTCGCTGCCGTTTGCCCCTGCCGATGGGGCAGAATTTGCCTTGCCCGGGGGCCAAACCCTGAAAACACGGCTTTTTGTAAGCGGTTTTCGAGAAAAAACACAGGGTGTTCATAAAAAAGACTTAAAAAATCGGGCGGATTATGCTAGAATAACCTTGTTATATTCTGCCCTTACGCTGCGCACCCGTCAACCGGGAGACTGGTTCCGGCCTGCGGGGCGGGGGTTGAGCAAGCCCCTGCGCAAATGGATGAATGAGGCAGGCATTCCTGCCGGAATACGAGAGGGCCTGCCGCTGCTGGCGGCGGGCAGCGAGATCCTGTGGGTCTGTGGGGAGGGCTTTGCCGAGGGGCTGGCCCCGGACGAGGAGACCGAACAGGTTTTGCAGTTGGAATTGGAAAATGGAGGAACAACCCATGAGCATGAATGACGATATCAAGAACATCCTGGTCAGTGAGGAAGCACTGAAAGCCAAGGTTGCCGAACTGGGTGCACAGATCAGCAGGGATTACGAGGGCAGAAACCTTGTCCTCGTCTCCATCCTCAAGGGTTCGGTGGTCTTTATGGCCGACTTGATGCGGGCTGTGACCATCCCCTGCAGCATTGATTTTATGGTCGTGTCCAGCTACGGCGGCAGCAATACCACCACCAGCGGTCTGGTCAAGATCATCAAGGATCTGGACGGCGACCTGTCCGGCAAGGACGTGCTGATCGTGGAGGACATTCTGGATACCGGTGTCACCCTTTCCAAGCTGGTGCCCATGCTCAAGATGCGCAACCCGAATTCCGTGAAGATCTGCACCATTCTGGACAAGCCCAGCCGCCGCAAGGCCGACATCCAGCCCGATTACGAGGGCTTCCAGGTGCCGGACGAGTTTGTGGTGGGCTATGGTTTGGACTACGATGAGAAATACCGCAACCTGCCCTATGTGGGTGTGCTGAAACCGGAAATCTACGCATAACAAAAACGAATTAGAACTGGAGTTGATCCCTTTTGCAACCGAAACGACCTCGCTTTAATCCCCTGATCCTGGCGCTGGCACTGGCCGGTGTCCTGATGATCTGGTCGGTGCTGGGCACCAGCGACAGCAGTACCGGCGGCTCTACCATGAGCTACTCGACTGTGGTGCACTACTTTGAGAACAATCAGGTCACAGCCTTTACACTGGACCGCAACACCAGCATCATCACCCTGACGCTGAAGGAGGGCAAGCAGGAGCTGCCCGAAACCACAGGTGCCACTGCTGCCACACAGGCCTCCGGCGGTCTGCTGAGCAATTTGTTCTCCTCCTCCGCCTCTTCCGTGGGGGCGACCAGAAACGATGACGGCACGGTGACGGTGCGCTACAAGCTGCCCTACGCCTATGTGTTCATCGAGAATGTCCAGCAGTATATCGATTCCTACGACGCAGCCAACCCGACCGCGCCCATGGAGTACGATTACACCACCCTGAAGGAGTCCATCCCCTGGATGGAGATCCTGTTCTACCTGGGAATGCTGGGCTGCACCGGCTTCCTGCTCTTCTCCATGATGCGCGGCGGCGCTGGCGGCGGCGGTATTATGAACGTGGGCAAGGCCAAGGTGAAGGACGAGCACGAGAACAAAAAGACCGCGACCTTTGCCGACGTTGCCGGTGAGGACGAGGAAAAGGAAGAGCTGAAGGAGGTCGTGGAGTTCCTCAAGAGCCCCGACAAGTTCAACACGCTGGGTGCCCGCATCCCCCACGGCGTTCTGCTGGTGGGCCCTCCGGGTACCGGTAAGACCCTGCTGGCCCGTGCCTGCGCCGGTGAGGCAGGGGTGCCCTTCTACTCCATTTCCGGCTCCGACTTCGTGGAAATGTATGTCGGTGTCGGCGCGTCCCGTGTGCGTGACCTGTTTGATAAGGCCAAAAAGACCATGCCCTGCATCATCTTCATCGATGAGATCGATGCCGTGGGCCGTCAGCGCGGCGCAGGTCTGGGCGGCGGCCACGACGAGCGGGAGCAGACCCTGAACCAGCTGCTGGTCGAGATGGACGGCTTTGAGGCCAACGATGGTGTCATCGTGATGGCAGCCACCAACCGTGCCGACATTCTGGATAAGGCACTGCTCCGTCCGGGCCGCTTTGACCGTCAGGTCTATGTGGGCCTGCCCGATGTCAAGGGCCGCGAGGAGATCCTCAAGGTCCACACCAAGAATAAGCCTCTGGCTCCCGATGTCTCCCTCAGAGTCATCGCACAGCGCACCGCAGGTTTTGCGGGTGCTGACCTGGAGAACCTGGTCAATGAGGCCGCTCTGCTGGCTGCCCGCCGCAGCCGCAAGGCCATCACCATGGAGGACATTGAGGAAGCTTCCATGAAGGTCATGGCAGGCCCTGAGAAGAAGAGCCGTGTTGTGACTGCCGAGGAAAAGAAGCTGACCGCCTACCATGAGGCGGGCCACGCCGTGGCAGGCTTCTATTGCAAGCACCATCCCCGTGTGCATGAGATCACCATCATTCCCCGCGGCCAGGCTGGCGGCTACACCATGTATCTGCCTGAAAAGGATCGCAGCTATGTGACCAAGGGTGAGATGTTCGAGGATATCGTTTCCAGCCTGGGCGGCCGTGTGGCCGAGCAGCTGATCCTGGAGGATATCTCCACCGGTGCCTCCAACGACCTGCAGCAGGCAACCAACATTGCCCGCCAGATGATCACCAAGTACGGCTTCTCCGAGCGCCTGGGCCCTGTGGTCTACGGCACCTCGCAGGAGGAGACCTTCCTGGGCCGTGATTTCACCCAGGGCAAGGGTTACAGCGAGAGCACCGCTGCCGAGATCGACGGCGAGATGCGGGATATCATCGATGAGGCTTACGAGACCTGCCGCCGCACCCTGACGGAGCACATCGACCAGCTCCATGCGCTGGCACAGGCTCTGATGGAACGCGAAAAGCTCAACGAGAAGGAGTTCAACACCGTGATGGCCGGCGGCAAGCTGCCCCCGCGTGACGGTGACGAGCCTGCACAGGAACCCGCCGCACCGGCGGCCCCTGTGGAGACCGCAGAGCCTGCCGAGAGCGCAGAGCCCGCTGAACAGGCGGAGCAGGCCGTGCTGGGCGAGGAAATGCCCGACCCGGCGCAGGATGCCCCGCAGGAAAACGAATGATCGAAGGGAGCGAGTGTCGTGGAGGAAAATTTTAACCCGGTCGCACGCACCCGGGCCAACTATTATACCCCGGGCAGCCCGGTGCAGTTCGTCTGTGTGGAACTGCTCAAGGGCGAACTCAGCGGCGAGAACGCAGTCTGCCTGACCTTCAAGAACATCTCCAAGGTTACCCTGACTGCACTGGAAATCCACTTCAAGTGCAAGGGTGTGGACGGTATCATCCTGTGTGAGGATGCCTTTGAATACCGCGAGATCGAGGTCAAGCCCGGTGAGAGCTTTGGCATGGACGATGCCGTGTTCGTGACCCAGAAGGCCATCACCAGCGTGGATGTGGTCCTGAAGAACGTATACAGCGGCAAAAAGGTCGTGCATCTGGATGCCATCAAGCGCGTCCGCCTGCCGGCCCCGCGCCGCCTGAGTCCGGAGCTGGAAAAGGCACTGGAAAGCCGGATGAACCGCACCGGCCTCAAGTATATGCCGCAGGTGTTCGAGAACGGCTGGTACTGTGCCTGCGGTTCCTTCCACCCGAAGGAAGAGGACACGGTCTACTGTACCGAGTGCGGCTGTGACCGCATCCTGCTGCAGAACGCCCTGAACACCCTGCTGCAGCCCGGCCAGAAGGCCGCCCCTGCAGAGCAGGCCCCGGCGGCGGAGGCCACTCGCGTGGTGAGCGCCGCCCCGCAGGAAGAGCCGACCCGCATCGTGGCCAGCGCGCCGGTGCAGGCAGAACCCACCCGGGTCATCCCGACGGCCCGCCCGGCAGAGCCTGTCAGCGCTCCGACCAGCTTTGCACCGCCGGTGGAACACACCCCTGCTCCGGAAGCAGAGCCTACCCGGGTGCTGGATGCCGCCACCCGCGCGGCGTTCCCCGGCAGCGGCGCAGCGGCTGTGGATGACGAGGGCACCCGTGTGATGCCTGCTGCCCGCCGTGCCGCCCCGGCCCGCCAGCCGGAACCCGAGGTGGAGCAGTACGATGAGGAGGACGATGTGGAAGAGAGCCGTGACGGCATTGCCGAGACCCTCGTCCGCTGGGTCCCGCCCATCACCGCCATCGTCTGCGCAGGCATTGCGCTGTGGGGCTTCGTCTATTATCAGTTTATGATGTAAATGAATGACGGAGGAGGCTGCGCTTCCTCCGTTTTTTGGTTGTACGAAGGAGAAACGTTATGCCCGACGAAGCACTGCAAACCGCTTTTGAGATCAAAACTACCTGCGATGAGATCAGCCGCAAGCTACTGCGCTGGCACTGGGAGAACAAACCCGGGGAGCACAGCCTGGGAGCCCTGCTGGATCACATCCGCATCCGCCAGCAGGAGAGCCCCGAATATTATGACCGTCTGCCCGATCTGGCGGGCCGAAACAGCTGGCAGCAGCTGGATACCACCCTGTGTATGCGGGTGCTGCTGGACCCTGAAAAGGATGCTGTCCGCCCGCTGGATCTGCTGGGCAATACGGAGCACCCTGCTGCTGCCCGCCGGGCCTGCAACGCGGTGCGCACTGCCCGCAATGAAGCGGCCCATGCCTCCGACCGCACGGCGGCTGCGCAGGCGGCGATCCTCTTCAACGAGGCCGTGGAAGCACTGGAAGAGGGCTATGCAGGCGCGCCCCTGCGCACCAGTGAGCTGGGCCAGTATTACCGGCTGGCTGAGGATTATCTGAGCCGCTGCGGGGCCAAAAAGCCCATTGCATCGGCGGCCCCGGAAGAGAAAGCACCCCGCGCGGCAAAGTCCGGCCAGAGCACTGCGGGCAGGAAAAAAGAGGGGACTTCCGGCAGTGCTTCCCGCCGCAGCAGCACAAAGCAGAACACGAGCGGCCGCAGCTCTGGCGGCAGACCCCAGAACCGGAAGCAGGGCGGCAGCCGGAACAGCCGTGCCCGGGCCAGACAGAAGCAGAAACAGGCCAACCGCACCGTTCTGCTGGTGCTGCTGGCGATCCTGGCCGTGGGTCTGCTGATTCGCGGCTTTACCATGAACTGGCAGTGAAAGAGTGAGGGAACTATGAAGCAAAAACTGATTTTTCTGGATATTGACGGTACTTTGCTGCCGCCCGGTGAGATGACCGTTCCGGCCAGTGCCGTGGAGGCCATCCGGCAGGCCCGGGCCAACGGCCACAAGGTGTTTCTGTGCACCGGGCGCAACCTGCGCATGACGAAACCGCTGCTTGCCTACGGTTTCGATGGCTTTGTCTGCTCTGCCGGCGGCTATGTAGGCTGTGATGGGAAAATTCTCGTGGATCTTCCCATGGAGCCTGCGCAGGTCGAGGGCCTGCGGGAGGTGCTGGGGCGTGCCGGTGCCGAGTGCACACTGGAAGCCCGGGACGATACTTACGGCGGCATCAAGATGATCGAGCGGTTCGCCCATTTGTTCCCCCGCAAGCCGGGGCAGCTGAACAGCGAGGCCGAGCGCTGGCGCAAAACGATGGAGTATGGCATGACCATCCGGCCCATTGAGGAATACCACGGAGAGCCGGTTTACAAGGTGGTGTTCATCGCCCCCAACGAGGCCTGCCTTGCTGAGGCGAAGCAGTTGTATGAGGATCAGTTCATCTTCTGCGAGTCCCGGCTGGGGGATACCCCGTCAGCCATCGTCAACGGGGAGCTCATCAACCGCAAGTTCAACAAGGGCACCGGCATCAAGGCCATTTGTGATGAGCTGGGGTGTTCGCTGGCCGATACCATCGGCTTTGGCGACAGCGACAATGACCTGCAGATGACCGATGTGGTAGGCATCAGCGTCTGCATGGCCAATGGCTCTGACAACCTGAAAAAGCTCTGCGACCGCATCTGCCCGGCTGTGACGGAGGACGGCGTGGCAAGGGAGCTCAAAACTCTGGGCCTGATCTGAGAGCAGCCTTCCACAAAAGAAGAGATGATAACAAAAAATTCCCGCTCCATCGAGCGGGAATTTTTGCTAGAGAGGGTTATTTCTGATGGACTGCCTTGTGATATACCGCGTAGGCGATCACGGCAGAGAGGGCCTCTGTGATCCAGAAGGCGTGCCAGACACCGGTAGGGCCCATGCGGCCGCACAGCACCCACGCAATGGGCATGATGAAGATGATATAGCGGCAGAGGGAGATGACCAGCGAGGGCACGCCCTTGCCCAGACCCTCCAGCGCGCCGGAGGAGGTGGTAGACACTGCCGAGACGATGAACCCCAGGCAGATGACCCGCAGGGCGGTCTGGCCTATGGCGATGGTCTCGGGGTTAGAGGTGAACAGACCCATCAGCGGGCCTGCAATGGTCAGGCAGAGCAGGGTGCCAATGGCCATGATCCCGGCGCTCAGGCCCAGTGTCAGGTTGTAGAGCCTGGACACACGGCCATGCTCCCGGGCACCGTAGTTGTAGCCCACCAGCGGGCGCATCCCCTGCACGATGCCGTTGGCCGGCAGGTAAAGGAAGGTCTGGAGCTTGTAGTAGATGCCCAGCACCGTCACATAGCTCTGGGAGTAGACCGCCAGCAGGCCGTTCAGGAAGGTGACCAGCAGGCTGGGCAGGGCCAGATTCAGGATGGCCGGTACACCGATGGCATAGAGCTTGCCGTCAAGGACGGCATCGAACCGCAGGCAGCGGCGGGAGAAGCGGACGGCGACTTCGGTGGTGCAGTAGACATAGAGGTAGACCACAAAGGAAACGGCCTGCCCGATGCCGGTGGCAAGGGCCGCACCGGCAATGCCCAGGGCGGGCACCGGCCCAAGGCCGAAGATGAGGACGGGGTCGAGGGCGATGTTGGTCACGCAGCCGGTGATCAGCGCCACCATGGCAACGTTCATCCGGCCCACGGACTGGAAGATCTTCTCAAAGGCGAGGTCTGCCATGTTGACCAGCGAGAACAGGAACACGATGGTGGAGTAGGTCACGCCCATGTCCACCAGAGTGGGATCGGTAGTGAAGCGGCGCAGGAAGCCGGGCATAATGGCAATGCAGAGGACCATGCCCAGCACGCCGTGCAGCAGGGAAAACATCATGCCGTGGGTGGCGGCCCGGTTGGCGTTCTCGTGGTCGCCTGCGCCGAGGTAGAGCGCGATCTGGGCATTGATGCCGATGCCGAAGCCGATGGCTACGGCATTGACAAAGTTCTGGATGGGAAACACCAGCGAAAGCGCCGTCATGGCCTGCTCGCTGATCTGGGCCACAAAGAGGCTGTCCACGATGTTGTACAGGCTGTTCACCAGCATCGAGATGACGTTGGGCAGGGCCATGGAGAGAAGCAGCGGGAATACCGGTCTGGTTTTCATAAAAGTATCGTTCATTTTCATTGCTCCTGAGGGTCAGATTTGGATTTGAAGGCAAAGCAAAAGCCACACAATGGCTTTTGTACCATTGTGTGGCGAAAAGTTGCAGAATGCTGTAAAAATCCACACGATATTTTATTGGTTCAAAGATACCACATCACAGGGATACTTGTCAAGGACTTTTTAAAATAAAAGTATGACTTTTTACAGCGGACCCTTGCCCTTGACATGGGGCGCGGCGGCGGTAAAATAAGAACAGAACGCACAAAAGGAGGATCTGCCATGAAATGGATGATCGCGTCAGACCTGCACGGGTCGGCTTACTACTGCCGCAAAATGCTGGAGGCCTTTGAGCGGGAGGGAGCCGACCGGCTGTTCCTGTTGGGCGACCTGCTCTACCACGGCCCCCGCAACGACCTGCCCCGAGAGTACGCCCCCAAGGAGGTCATCCCCCTGCTGAACGAGAAAAAGGAGAAGCTGCTCTGCGTGCGGGGCAACTGTGATGCCGAGGTGGACCAGATGGTGCTGGAATTCCCCGTGCTGGCCGATTATGCGGTGCTTCCGGTGGGGCGGCGGCTCATTTATGCGACCCACGGGCATATCTATCATGTGAAAAATCTGCCGCCGCTGGCCCCGGGAGATGTGCTGCTGCATGGGCACACCCATGTTCCGGCCTGGACAGAGTTCGGGCAGGGAAATCTTTACCTGAACCCGGGTTCTGTGAGCATCCCCAAGGAGAACAGCTCCCACAGCTACATGACCCTGGAAGAAAACACGATGCAATGGAAAGAGCTGGAAAGCAGCGCTGTTTTCCATGAACTGACCCTTTGATAAAGTCCCCCGGCCGGTTTTGTGGGCAGCTTGAAATTTGCCCACCGGTATGGTATGATAAAACTGAAAACAAATCGGTAAAGTTCCGCAGAGCAGTGCTGTGCGGGGCAGGAGCCTTTTTGTTTCCACAACGAGTTAGCTAAAACTAACAAAATGACGAAAACAGCGGGCTGGACTTGTGCAGTTTGACAGGGGTGCCCGCAGATACAGTATGGAGGGGACAACAATGGTAGAAACGATCCTGAGGGTCGATGGTATGATGTGCGGTATGTGCGAGAGCCACATCAATGATGTGGTACGCAAGACCGCCCGGGTGAACAAGGTGACTTCTTCCCACACCAAGGGCGAGACGGTCATCATCTCGGAGCAGCCGGTGGATGTGGAGGCACTGAAGGCTGCCATTGCCGAAACGGGCTACACCGTGACCGGCGTGCAGACCGGGCCCTATGAGAAAAAGGGCTTCTTCTCGTTCCTGAAAAAGTAACAGCCTGGTGTTTCTGGCCGGGCTGATCATGCAAAACAGGAGGTATCTCGTTATGAGGATCTTGGTGTACGGCGCAGGCGTTCAGGGCTGTCAGCTGGCCCACAGTCTGGCACAGAACAAGAAAAATGTGGTCACCCTGCTGGCCCGGGGCGAGTGGAAGGAGGTCATCGACCAGAAGGGCCTGACCATCCGCCACATGCTCCAGCGGAAAACAACGGTGGATCGGATGCAGACGACAGATGTGCTGGCCCCCGAGGATGTGTATGACCTTGTGTTTGTCACGGTGCAGGCCGGGCAGCTGGCCGATGTGCTGCCCATCCTCAAAGCAAACCGGAGCCAGTACTTCATCTTTGTGGGCAATGATCCCTATGCGCAGGAGATGCTGCAGGCCATGCAGCGCCCGGTGGATAAGATCGCCTTTGGCTTCCAGAACAATGCGGGCCGCCGGGAGCATGACCGGCTGGTCAGTGTGCACATGGGGATGGGAATGACCGTCGGCGGCGCAACCGCACCCCTGTCCGGCGCGTTCCGCCTGCGGCTGCAGGCTGCCTTTGAGGGGACTCATTACAAGCTGACCTATTACAGCGATATGGACGAGTGGCTCAAGAGCCACATCGCCTTTATCCTGCCCTGCGCCTATGCCTGCTATGCGGTGGATGGGGAACTTTCCCGCACCACAGTGGAACAGCGCAGGATGATCGTGGATGCCGCCTGGGAGTGCTGTGAGATGCTGAAAGCGGCAGGTGTTCCCGTGAACGATGCGGAGAACACCGACCGCTACCGCGAGGGCACCAAACAGCGGAAAAAGACCGAGCGGATGGTTTACTGGGTGGCGCAGACGGTCGTTGGGAAGTGGTGCATTTCGGATCACGCCATGCGTGCGGTGAGCGAGATGCAGTATCTGGATGAAGCGTTTGCCGCCCTGCGCGCCACCACATTGGTGGAGATGACTGCCTGGGATGAACTGCGCAGATCCCTGCCCAGAAAGAAGTAAGAGCCGGAAAATGTCCGGAGCATGAGAAAAAGCCTGTCGGTTTTTGCGCTGACAGGCTTTTTTCTATTGGTTCAGCGCCCAGAAGGCAGCAAGCTGCTGCTCCAGCTCTGTGGTGCTGCGCAGGTATTGGAGCTGGTGCCAGTGGCGGGGGAACAGGCGGGTGTATTCGGCGCGGGCAAAGCGGTCATCCAGCAGAAGCACCACACCCCTGTCTTCCTGCGTGCGGATGACCCGGCCCGCCGCCTGCAGCACCTTGTTCATGCCCGGAAAGCGGTAGGCGTAGTCGAAACCGGTGCCGCCCGCATCGTCATAGTAGCGGCGCAGGATCTCCTGCCGGGGGTTCACCTGAGGCAGACCTACCCCCACGATGGCGCACCCGATGAGCCGGTCGCCCACCAGATCCACGCCCTCGCCAAAGATTCCGCCCATGACCCCGAAGCCCAGCAGCGTTTTTGCGGGGCTTGGGCCGAACTGTTCCAGAAAGGCCGCCCGGGCCGCGTCGTCCAGACCACTCTCCTGGGCCAGCGTTCCGATGTCCGGGTAACGGGCGGTGAAGTCTTCATATACCTGCCGCAGATAGGCATAGCTGGGGAAAAAGGCCAGATAGTTGCCCACCTTGGCCCGGGCCAGTGCGGCTAGCGCATCCGAGACGGCCTGAACGCTGGCCTCCCGGTCCCGGTAGCGGGTGGAGATGCCGGGCAGGCAGTAGAGCCCCAGATGTTCGGGCGGAAACGGGCTTTCCAGTGCCACAGCCCGGGCATCGGGACAGCCCAGCACGGAGCGGTAGTAGCCCGGCGGGGTGAGCGTTGCGCTGAACAGTGCCGCAGCCCGCCCGGCGGCAAGGCTGGCATCCACAAAGGGGGCAGGGTCAAGGCAGAGCAGCTCCCATTCCAGCTCGCTGCCCCGGGCTGTCAGTTGGGTGACAAAATGCGCGTCGTACCGCTCTGCTGCCCGGGTGATATCCTGCACCGCAAAGTAGAGCTCCAGCAGCTGGGCGTGGGCATCGGCCTCCGGGTTGGCCTCCAGCCAGTCCTGCAGAGGGGCCTGCAGGCTAAACAGCAGTCGGAGCAGCTCCTTCGGCAGCTCTTGCAAAAAGACCGTGCCATCCTGCGCCAGCAAAGGCTCCGGCAGCGGGAAGGCGGTTTCTGCCGGTTCAGTGTCCAGAAGGCTGGTCTGTTGGGTGAGATCCTCTGTCGGCGATTCGGTGGGTGCTGAACCCCGGCGGGGGGCCAGCTTCGTTACCGCCCGGCGCGCTTCCAGAAAGCCCCTGTCTGCATTTGTCAACGCGGTTTTCAGTGCGCTTTTTCCTTTGCCGATGGCCCGTCTGGCATCGGTCAGGCTGCTCTTGCAGAACCGCGCCGAGTACATGGCTCTGGCCCGGTCCGGCAGGTTATGAGCCTCGTCGATGAGAAAAATGTAGTCGCCCGCCGCATCGAAAAAGCGCCGCAGGTGCACGGTGGGGTCGAACAGATAGTTGTAGTCTCCGATGACCACATCACACCACTCGCTCAGGTCCAGCCCCAGCTCAAAGGGGCAGACCCTGTGCCGCCGGGCAGTCTCGGTCAGGGCGGCCCGGTCATAGGGGACAGCGCTGTCCAGCAGGTCGGCCAGCGCATCCTTCAGCCGCTCGTAGTAGCCGTTGGCGTAGGGGCAGGCCTCCGGCAGGCAGGCGGGACGGCCCTCAGCATCCTTGCACAGGCAGGCCTTCTCCTTGGCCGAAAGGGTCACGCTGCGCAGGGAAAGCGCCGGGTCTGCCGCCCGCAGACGGGCCAGCGCATCCTCAGCAGCGGCCTGTGTCGTGTTGCGGGCGGTCAGGTAGAAGATCTTTTCCCCCTTGCCCTCGCCCATGGCTTTCAGGGCAGGGAAGAGGGCGCTCATCGTTTTGCCGATGCCGGTGGGTGCCTGGCAGAACAGCCGGGTACCGCCCTTCTGCTCTGCCTTGCCCGCAGCACAGGCGCGATAGACCTCCCCGGCAAGGGCGCGCTGTCCGGGACGATAAACTGGAAACGGAAATTGCAGGGCCCCAAGGCTCCGGTTCCGGGCTTCCACCCAGTCCAGCTGCCGCCGTGCCCAGGGAAGATACTGCCGCAGTAAGTCGTTGAGAAACGCATCCAGCTCAGCAGCGGAGAAGTGCCGGGTATAGCGGATGATCTCATCGGTGTCGATCTGGTAATAGGTCAGCCGGACATCCAGTGTTTCCAGCTCCCGCTGCTCGGCGCAGATGGCCCCGTAGACCATGCCCTGCGCCCAGTGGCAGGGGTTCATGTCCTCCGTGATGGCATCGGTGGGCGCGGCGGTGGTCTTGATCTCGTCGATGACCACCGTGCCGTCCTCATCGGTAAAAATGCCGTCGGCACGGCCCTCGATGGTGAACCCGATTCCCTCCATCGTCCGCTCTGCCGTGAGGAACACCTCAGCGGCGTAGCCTTCACCCGCCGCCTTCTGGAGCCTGCGGTGGATGCGTGCGCCCTCGTTGGCCCGGTCAAAGCCGGTAAAGCGGCTGTCGATACTGCCGGTGCGGAGCAGGAACTCCACCAGCTCCCGGACAGAGAGACGGATGGCAGGCATGGGGTTCACTTCCTTTCAGGTTGTGCACAGTATGTTGGGAAACTAAACCCCTCAGTCTCGCTATCGCTCGCCAGCCCCCCTAATAGTGGGGCCTCTGGCGTTACGTAAAGTTTTTTGGGGTTCCCCTTTACGCACAAACTACATCGCTTTGCCAAGGCCGCCCCTACCAGGGGCGGTGGCAGCCCAAAGGGCTGACGGTGGGGTTTAACAGCAGGGCCTACCCGAGACCCAGGATCTTTTGACAATTTGCTGCAACAGCATTCACCTGGTCAAAATCCACGGCGGCCCGGTAATAAGTCTCCAGCTCATCATGGCAGTTCTTGGCCTGAGCCATCAGGGCGACAGCCTGGTCGATGAGCTCAGAGGCGGCCCGGTCGTTGAAGCGCAGGCGGGCGCGGAAGCCGGACAGGTTCTCCCGGTCCACAAAGCGGGTGCAACGTACGGCCTGCACGCCGGGCAGCTGGATGGGATGCCAGAGGTTGTCGGTCAAAAAAGCCAGCCGCAGGGCCGGGATGAAGATGTGGTCGATCTGATCTTCAGGGTGCATGGCGCAGGGGCAGGTGATGATGTGGTAGCCCCGGGCCAGCGCTTCGGCCCGGATGAGTTCCAGCAGCAGGCGGGAGACCGCCCCGTAATCATCCCGGAATACCACATACCGGTCGGCCAGCGCTTCTACCGTGCCCCGGTAGAATACCATCCCCTTGGGGGTGATGGCTGAGAGCAGCCGCAGCTCCTCGCTGGCAGTGCCCTCGGTGCGGGGAAGCAGCCGGGTGCAGAGCCGCTTGACGTAGCGGCGCACCTTTTCAAAGTTGGCGCTGCAGGCCTCGGCCCGGCAGCTGTCCAGCATCAGGCTGCCTGCCGATGCGATATACCGGGCCGCCCGGCCCCGCAGAGCGGCATTCCGGGCAAACAGGGCCTTGACCTCGTCCCGGTGGGGAGCCAGCTTTCCGGCATCGATGGTGTGGTACAGGCTCACCACCAGCTCATCAGCCCCGGGCGCGTCCGGCTCCACCACATGGGGCGCGGTGGCATCGATGATGGCGCGTTTCTGGTCGAGGAAGATGACCCCGTCCAGACTGTCCGGGTCGCTGGCACAGTGGATCTTTTCGATGCGCTGGCCCTGCTGCTCGGCGGCCTGGGCCAGATGCTTCATCAAGGTGGATTTGCCGCATCCCGGCCCGCTTTTGATGAGAAGCATCTGCATCCCGGGCTCCCGGCGCAGCGGCTCAAAATAACCCTTGAAGCCCGCCGGTGTGGTGGCCCCCAGAAAGAAATCGGGGGAACGGCTTTGGATCGTTTTCATATCAGAACACCTCACTTTTGCTTTAGGGTATGCAAAAATGAAGGGAGATGATACTTGGGCGGAAGGGTTAATAGGTATGCAGACAGACTTCGTTGATTTTATCCCGCAGGGCCACAAAATCCGCAAAGGCGGCGGGTTTGTTCTGCGCCTGCCGGAGCAGGGCGGCGGGATGGAAGGTGCCCATGAACCATACGCCGTTCTTTTGCACAAAGGTGCCGTGCTCCTTGGTCACGGAGAAATCGGTGCGGATCATCCGCTGAGAGGCGATGCGGCCCAGGCAGACCACGATCTTTGGCTGCAGCAGCTTGAACTGCTCCCGGAGCCAGGGCATACAGGCCTCGCTCTCGGTGGGCAGCGGGTCACGGTTCTGGGGCGGGCGGCACTTGACGATGTTGGCAATGTAGCAGTTTTTGCTTCGGTCCAGATCGATGGCAAACAGGTATTTGTCCAGCAGCTGGCCGCTGCGGCCCACAAAGGGCAGGCCCTGCTCGTCCTCGCTCTGGCCCGGGCCTTCGCCCACGAACAGCACCTCAGCAGTCTGGACACCCTGCCCGAACACCACATGGGTGCGGTCAGTGCACAGCTCACATCTGCGGCAGGCAAGGCACTCGGCCTTTAATGTATCCCAATCCATAGCAGTTTGATCTCCTTGCAGCTGAATGATAATTTCTTCACAAATAAAAAATGGTTTTCTCCTAAAATAATAGCACAAAAAGCCAATTTTGTCTTGAACTTTTTGCCGGGTGTGCTAGAATAAAAGAGAAAGGCATCCTTGTGTCCAACAGGCACCCGGATGTGAATTTTGGATAGTTAATTCGGAGGTAATCAACAATGGCTGATATGTTCGCACCGCTGGTAGCACAGCTGAAGGCAAACCCCAAGACGATCGTTTTTACCGAGGGCAATGACCCCCGCATCCTGGAGGCAGCCAGCAAGCTGCTGGCCGAGGGCGTTCTGAATGTTGTCATGGTGGGCAACGAGGCTGAGTGCAAGGCTGCTGCTGCCGCAGGCAATTTTGATATTTCCGCTGCTGAGATCATTGACCCTGAGAACTACGCAGGTTTCGACGAGATGGTGAACACCATGGTCGAGCTGCGCAAGGGCAAGCAGACCGCTGAAGAGTGTACCGCAATGCTGAAGAAGTCCAACTACTTCGGCACCATGCTGGTCAAGATGGGCAAGGCTGACTGCCTGCTGGGCGGCGCTACTTACTCCACCGCCGATACCATCCGCCCCGCTCTGCAGCTGGTCAAGACCAAGAAGGGCGCACACCTGGTGAGCTCCTGCTTCATTCTGGATCGTGACTTTGGCGAAGAGGGCCTGAAGCGCATTGCCATGGGCGACTGCGCTGTCAACATTGATTACACCGATACCGTTGATAAGGCTACCGGCGAGGTCAAGATCGCTGCATCCGCAAAGCTGGCTGAGGTGGCCGTTGAGACTGCCAAGACCGCAAAGCTGTTCGGCATCGATCCGAAGGTCGCAGTTCTGAGCTTCTCCACCAAGGGTTCCGGCAAGGGCGGCACCGTTGCTCTGAGCCATGACGCTACCATCAAGGCTCAGGAGATGGACCCCGAGCTGGCTGTGGACGGCGAGCTGCAGTTTGACGCTGCCGTTGCTCCCGAAGTTGCACAGGTCAAGTGCAAGGGCAGCAAGGTGGCTGGTCAGGCCAATACCTTCATCTTCCCCTGCATCGAGGCCGGCAACATCGGCTATAAGATCGCTCAGCGTCTGGGCGGCTACGCTGCCTACGGCCCCATCCTGCAGGGCCTGAACGCACCCATCAACGACCTGTCCCGTGGCTGCAACGCTGACGAGGTCTATAAGATGAGCCTGATCACTGCCTGCCAGTCCTAACTTTTATTCAGCACTCTGCCCCTTCTGGTGTAATGCCGGAAGGGGCTTTTGTTTTGCATGTTGTTTGATGGTTTTGCCAAAGGCTCCCCCTTTGGGGGAGCTGGCGCAAAGCGCCTGAGAGGGTGAGCCCGCTGCCGGGGCTTGCAATCTCCCCAAAAACATGCTATAATAATCAAGCACAAAATGTGCCATGCCGGACAGCGCCTGCTGCGTGGTTCGGCATACGGATGCGGGCCCTGTACGATGGGGCCGCTGTGAACCAGGTCAGGTGGGGAACCAAGCAGCCTTAAGCGGTGTGTCCCGTGCGTTTCAGTCAGCCTGCATCCGTATGCCGAGTTACGCAAGGCGGGGGTCAAACCCCGTCAGCGCTGCCCGGCTTTTTTGTTGAAAGGGGAGAAGCGGATGTATCGAGCCCTGTACCGCAAGTGGCGGCCCCAGCGGTTTGAGGATGTGGTGGCCCAGCGCGGCATCGTGACCGCACTGCGCAACCAGATCGCCACAGGCCGTGTGGGCCACGCTTATCTGTTTACCGGCGTGCGCGGCACCGGCAAGACCACCTGTGCCAAGATCTTTGCCAAGGCAGTCAACTGCCTGCATCCCCAGAACGGTGACCCCTGCGGTGAGTGCGAGATCTGCAGGGGCATCGACAACGGCAGCATTCTGGACGTGGTGGAGATGGACGCGGCCTCCAACAACGGCGTGGACGATATCCGTGATCTGCGTGATGAAACGGCCTACACCCCCAGCGCCTGTCATTATAAGGTATATATTATCGACGAGGTGCACATGCTCTCCACGGCAGCGTTCAATGCCCTGCTGAAAACGCTGGAGGAGCCGCCCGCCCACGTCATCTTTATTCTGGCGACCACGGAGATCCAGAAGGTCCCCGCTACCATCCTTTCCCGGTGTCAGCGGTACGATTTCACCCGCATCGGCCCCGAGGACATCGCCCAGCGTGTGGAGTACATCGCCGGGCAGGAGGGACTGGAGCTGTCCGGCGAGGGGGCGGAGCTCATCTCCCGCCTTGCCGATGGTGCCATGCGAGACGCGCTGTCCATTCTGGATACCTGTGCCGGTGTCACGGCAAAGATCGATGCGGACGTTGTCCGCCGGATGGCAGGTGTGACCGACCGGAGCTATCTGTTCCATATTTCGGATGCGCTGGAAGCGCAGGATGCCGCCGCGGCACTGGCACAACTGGCTCAGCTGCGTCAGCAGTCAGTGGATGTGAAGCGGCTGACCGAGGAGCTCATTGCCCATTACCGTGCGCTGATGCTGGCGGCCCTGCCCGGCGGGCAGGCACTGCTCTCGGGTGTATCTCCGGAAGAGGAAAAGCTCTATCTGGAAAAAGGCCCCCGGATGGGGCAGCGGGAGGCGATCCGGGCCATCCGGGCTCTGGGCAACGCTCTGGAGCACATGACCCGTGGCAGTGACCAGCGGATAGAGCTGGAACTGGCCCTGTTCAGCCTTTCGGAGCCGCCCCAGCAGGTGGCGGTACAGGCTGTGCCCGCCGCCCGGCCTGCGGTCTCTGCACAGGAGGCCCCCAGACCGTTTGCGTCGGCACCGGTCAAACCTTTTGTATGTGCACCGGCGGCATCGGCTCCCGTGCAGGAACCCTCTGTGGAACCGGCGCCGATGCAGCAGTCTGAGCCGGAACCGGTACCTCAGCCCGTGGAACCGCCCAAGGCAGAAGCAGCAGCTCCTGCGGAAGAAGAGCTGCCGCCCCTGCCGGAGGAACCGCCGGTGACTTCGGAAGCTCCTCCCCCCTGGGACGAGCCGACCCCGGCTGCGCCGCCGCAGAGAGAAGCGCCTCCGGCTCTTGCGCAGGAAGTGCCTGCGGTCCAGCCTCAGCCGGAGCCCAAGCCGGAATATACGGCTGACCCGGCGCTGAACAAGCCCCGCAAGGTGGCGGCAGAGGGAATCAATCCCTTCCCGCAATGGGCAGAGGTCATCAAGCTCCTGCAGGAGCAGGATCCCATGCTCTACACCTACCTGAAAAAGTCCAAGGGTTACTTTGATGGTACCCGGGTGCTTATCGATGGGGGAAAGACCTTCCGGGATTTTATCCGCGCCAACAAGGAAAGCCAGAAGCTCATCAAAAAGCTGATCGCGCAGGTGTCCGGTGTGGCGGTGCCCATCGGCCCCTATGAATCCAAGACGGTCAATCGCGCTTCGGCTAACGCCGAGGAATCCCTCCGCAAGCTGGAACAGCTGGGGCTGGAGGTGTCGATTGAGGATAGTGAACGCAAAAAACGATAAATAAAAGGAGAACCAACCATGAAAGCAAGAATGCCCGCAGGCTTCGGCCGCCCCGATATGAACTCCCTGATGCGTCAGGCCCAGAAGATGCAGGAAGATATGAAGGCCAAGCAGGCAGAGCTGGAAGCTGCTGAGTACACCGGCAGTGCATCCGGTGAAATGGTCACTGTGAAGATGAACGGCAAGCACGAGGTGCTGAGCATCACCATTAAGCCTGAGGCCGTGGACCCCGATGATATCGAGATGCTGGAAGACCTGGTGGCTGCTGCCGTCAATGCAACCGTCAAGCAGGTGGATGAGACTGCCGAGGCCGAAATGGGCAAACTGACCGGCGGCCTGAACATTCCCGGTCTTTGATCAAAGTGGAGGAGCACCATGGGTTATAATGCAGCCCCGCTGGAAAAGCTGATCGAAGAATTCAGCAAGTTCCCGGGCATTGGGCGGAAGGGTGCGACCCGGATGGCCTATCAGGTACTGAGCATGTCGGATCAGGATGCCGCCGCACTGGCGGGTGCAATCCAGAACGCCCACACCAAGCTCCACCGCTGCCGTGTCTGTCAGAATTATACCGAAGCCGAGCTCTGCCCCATCTGTGCCAGTGCCAAGCGGGACCGCTCTGTCATCTGTGTGGTGGAAACGCCCCGTGATGTGCAGGCGTTTGAGCGCACCCGGGAGTACCATGGAATGTACCATGTGCTCCACGGTCTCATCAGCCCCATGGATGGCATCGGTGCTGAACAGCTGACGGTCAAGGAACTGCTGGCCCGTCTGGGGGACGGTGAAGTGAAGGAAGTGATCATGGCCATGAACCCCACCGTTGAAGGCGAGGCAACGGCCATGTATTTGGCAAAGCTCATCAAGCCCTTGGGCATCAAGACCACCCGTCTGGCCTATGGCCTGCCCGTGGGTGCCAGCCTGGAGTATACCGATGAGACGACCCTGTACCGGGCGCTGTCTGGCCGGGGAGAATTGTGATCATTTGTATTTCAAAGCCCTGCGTTTACGCGCGGGGCTTTGTGCTGTTTATGGGAGAAAAAAGAAACACCCGGCCGGGGAAATGAAACAAATTCAAGAAATATAGAAAAAACTCAAAAAAATGCAAAAAAGTGTTGACAGAAGGCTGGGGATGTGGTATTATA
>UMLE01011269.1_pt1 | contig 46887 bp, 40 predicted proteins | sample 1966461 | NCBI WGS metagenome assembly UMLE01 (sample SAMEA4836196, study PRJEB28245) | human gut metagenome | biome: gut microbiome; material: fecal sample | place: Denmark | collected 2008 | reverse complement strand
ATAAATATATATAACTACGTTATAATATATTTATTTATTTTTTATATAAACGTGTGCGTGTGCGTGTACGTGCGTGCGCGTTAATGTTATACCTACAAATCGCACTTATTTACATGATTATAAGGATATTCATAATAATAATTAATATTATCATAAATATCCTCATAATCAATATCATTACGCTGTAATTCTAATTCCATTAATATCAGTATAATTGATTTTTATAAATCTATTATCCCAATCACGAGGTTCTATAAACTTATCAATATACTCAGTAGTAATTACACAAGTATTTGTATTGACATTGTAAATATAACCTTTATGAGTAACACCAGAATTATCTTTAATCTCAACTTCAATTGGTTTATTACTCATAGCGATAATAATCATAATCTTTTTATTCATAATATAGTTCTCCTTATTTTAAATTAATACTTTTATTAGCAGTAGAACGCTTATTTTCACTATAAGACATTTCCACATCAAAACCTTTTTTGTTCTTGTTGACAAGACCTTTTTAGTTCTTGTCGAGTACTTTTTATTTCTTGTTGACTAGTAGCAACATGAGAAGCCACTCTAGCCTAAGCCAGAGCAGCTTCATCATATTAACGTAAACTTTTGCGAGTAGCAGTCCAAGCAACTCTACGAGCTTTGCAAGTAGCATAAGTCGTAGTATCACTATCATAATCTAGAGCAAATCTACCAACAGCAGAAACACTAAGCAAATCAAACTTGCTAATATGAATAGAATCATAAACAGCAATAACCTTCTGACCATCGCCATCAGTATACTCTTCACCAGCACTACGCTCAGTTTGCTCAACATCAACTTTAGCACCCATGAGAATATCCTCAATCTGTGCATCAGTAGGGTCAGTAGCCATAAGAGTAAATGCAACATCATCAGCAATATCACTGTTTGCTTCATTGATGAAGTGCATAAACTGCTTCATACTAATGTTGAGCATCTTACGTTTGCCATGAGCAAAAGCATTTGCTCTATCTAAGAAGTCAAACTCCTCAGATGTAGCAAGGTTAATCACTCTAGTACCAGTCTCAGCATTGCGAATAACATTCGCTGTAATAATTGTTGTCTCCATTTGTAATAAGTTTTGGAAATTAATAACAAACTAGTTCACGACTAGCTAGCCGAAGTACTTCTCCTGCCAAAACTTTTTTAGTTGTTGCATGACTAAGATTTTTCAGTTGTTGATGAGTAGGGGGGGGCATTCAATCTTTATCTTAATGACCGGGGGTTGCTAGTAATACCCTCTCCCTTACAATCATAAATATAATTTTCTATACTATCATTACTTTATTCTTTATTATAACTATCATCTTATTCTTTCATTATAACTATCATTTCCTATAATACATTCTTTATCATTATTTTCTTTATTATCATTAGCTATATTACTATTATTATTATTACTTTTACTTTATACTTTTACTTTATACTTTTACTTTATCTTTACTACTCTTACTTGTTTCATAGTTTTCTTTATTACCACTACTTGTTTCAATTTTATCATTATCATCATCATTACTTTTAATTAATCATCACATTGATTTTACTATTACTTTATTTACTAATCGTGCTGATAATTATCAAATTTAGTTAATTCCGTTTAACTAATTATAATTTATTACTAATACTATTATTACTTTCATTATTATTATCTATATTTGCAGCAGTATTTCTAGCACCTACAGTATTACTATTTACTAAGTTAAGTTCTGTAGGCTGAAATAACTTAATAGTACGGACACTATTCAAAGTATTAATTTAAAATATAAAGTTATGGTTGATTTAAAAGTTAATTATCTTGGTCTTAATCAGACCTTTCGTATGCCTACTAGTATGAGTGAAATTAACATGAATGTAATTGCTGATTACGTTAAGCATGTTAATGTTAGTAAGGATTATGCTCTTATTGCAGTTATATTTAAAGAGCGTCCTATTACTATTGTAAGTATTAGTAAGCAGAATAAGAACGCAAGTGTTAGTGGTGTTGCTGTTATGATTAAGAGTAATACTGATGATGAATTTATTAAAGCCATTAAACTTGGTGAAACTATAGTTATTTCTCCTAGTGATATTGCTATTGGACATCATGTTAATTCTCCTGCTAATCCTCTTACTCCGGGTTTCTTACTTAATCTTCTTCAAACTAATACTGATTTAAATAAGAAACTTATGGGTATTGGAGTTCCTACTTACTTTGTAGATTTTAAGATTGTTCCAGTTTGTAATATTCATGGTTCTGTAGGAAAGTATGTTCCTGTTAGTCAATATTATATTACTCCTGATGCTGGAGAAACTGATATGGGTAAGTAATTCTACATTGAACATCTTCTACGGGGAGGCTTAAAAAGCTAAGGGAGCTTATGCTCCCAAAGCTTCATATTATAGTGTTAATAATATTACTAATATGAAATATAAAATAAATGATGAAGGTTTAGAAGAAGGTAAATTTCCTAGTTCTACTGGTAAACAAGTTCTTATTGAAAATAAAGCATCTATACTTAAAACTATAGATGATAATATTATAGATAAGGATGTTGCCATGATGATTCTAGTTCAACTTGAAAAAGATGCTCAACGTCATTTAGAAGCTGATGAAGTTACTGCTATTCCTTATCTTGGTAAGATTAAAAGAAAAGCTGGTTCAAAAGCTTATGCTGAAAACAAAGAAACTCTAGATGCAGCTAAAGACGTTATGAGTCCTGAAAACTTTGAAAATTTTAAGGCTGCAATGATGAGAGAAGCTGTTATTAGAGACAATAAAGCAAAAGTATATAATTATCAAGTTGCACGTATGGCTAATAAGAATGGTAAAACTTATTGGAAATGTGTTGAACTTCGTGGTAAATATTATGCTAATATTAGGTTTTATTGTTTAGGTTGTTTAAATTATTCTGAACCATGCAACGAGATAGATTAATAATAGATAATCTTTTACTTATTGATGAAAATGGTATGCCTGAAGCTCCAACTATTCGTCAATTAATAGATAAAGACGTTAGAGAGCTTTATACTAGAGATAAGTCTAAAGATAAGTCTGGTTATGTAAAAGACTGTATAGTTATTTATTATCTTGGAGACCCTAAGTCTCCTGCAAAACAAAGTGGTTTAAGTGACGCTGAAGCTCTTAAAATGGCTATAGAACAAGCTGGTCTTCCAGCTAACTATATACCTAGTGCTCTTGTTTTGAAGATAATCAAAAGATATTATGCTCAAAATATAGGAGAAGCTGGTAGAGTTGTTGAGAATCTTCTTAAAACTCTACATAATGTAAATATTGCAGTTGATTCTATTAATGCTTTGCTTAATGAAAAGCTTAGAGATAGAGCTAATTTAACTATAGAGAATGTAAGTACTCTTTTAGACTTAGTAGATAAAGTTACTGCTAAAGCATCTGAGATTCCTAAGACTTTAAAATCTTTGAATGAAGCTAAGGAAAATCTTATGTATGAAAAAGAGTCTGAAAAAGCTAGAGGTGGTGGTGCTATTACTAGTAGTATGAATGCTGCTGATTATGTTTAACATTATATTGTTTAAGTTATGAATAGTATTTATGAAAATAACTTTCTTTATTTTGAAGAAGTTGACCATAAATATACTGATTCTTTAGGTAATCAATATCTTAGTGTAACTACTAATATAGAGAATTATTGTCCTAAGTTTGATAAGAAGTATTGGCTTAGAAAGAAAGCTAAAGAACGTGGTATTAGTGAACGTAAACTTGAAGCTGAATGGGAAAGAATAACTAAAGAAGCTTGTGAACGTGGTACAGCTACACATAATGGACTTGAAGATGGTATCAAAGGAAGTAGTATGTTTAAAGATGCTATTCAATATCTTAATCAAGTTAAAAGTGGTAGATGTATAACTGTAGCTGATATTCCTAATCTTACAGCTCATCCTCTAGATATAGAACAATTTAAAGAAGCTACTAATAATAAGTATCCTGAAATATATCAAGTATTTCAATATTATATAGATAAAGGATATACTATTTATTCTGAAATTGGAGTATTTGTTCCAGAGTTACTTCTTAGTGGTACTATAGATGTTCTTTGTGTGAGACCTGATAGATTTGTTATTCTTGATTGGAAAACTAATAAAGATGGTCTTCATTTTACTAGTGGTTTTTATCGTAAAGATAAAACTACTAAACCTGTTCAACTTACTAATGAATGGTGTAATACTCACGAATTTATGTTACCTCCTTTTGCTCATCTAGAAAATTGTAATGGTAATCATTATACTATGCAATTATCTACTTATGCTAGAATGACTGAAATGATATTAGGTATTCCTTGTGTTGGTCTAGGTCTTTGTCATATTCAAACTCCTTTTGAAAAGAATAAATATGGTATGCCTTATCGTGATGTTCATGGTATGTATAAGATTGATAAAGAAGGTAAGGAAGTTGTTACTTGGTTTAAGATTAATTATATTCGTAATGAAATAGATGCTATGTTTCAAGATAGAAGAATTAAACTTAATAAACAAGGGTTACTAACTCCACAAACAGAAATACAATGGTAATATGACAAGACGAAGACGAATTAATACTAGAGTTCTTCATGTTGAAGAAGTTAGTAATATTAAGTATGTTTGTAAAGGTGTTCCAGAAGATGGAACATTTTATGCATTTGGTGTATTAAAACAATAAGATATGAATGAAAAATTATTTAATAAAGCAAGTAAAGCTGATTTCAGCAAAATACTCATCAATAAAGGATATGCCTATTTTAATAAAGGTAAGTATAATCTTAACATTATTGGTATTAGAAATGCTGGCAATAATGTTACTAATAAATTTGATGATGTTATTGTAGTAGAATACATTGATATGTATGGTATCAAATCTAGAAATATATTTGCTGCTACTACTGACCCTGGTATTACTAGTATGACTAAACCTGTAAGTTATAAAGGTTGTGCTATACTTGTTCCTGGTCAATATCGTTCTGCTTGGAAACTTGGTTATCATAAAGGTAAATATGAAGCTATTGTTCAATATAAACCAGTAAAAGTTTATAGAGATAACAATAAAGATGCTATTTATGATTTTAATCCAAAGACTATAGAAGAAGGTACATTTGGTATCAATATTCATAAAGCCGGAACACATTCTACTCAAGTTGATAATTGGTCTGCTGGTTGTCAAGTTCTTGCTAATAAAGAAGATTTTGATACTCTTATGAAACTTGCTCATAGACAAATTAGTCAAGGATATGGTAAACTATTTACTTATACTTTAATTAATGAGGAGGATTTATAATGGCTTGTATTCTTATTAATGGTGAAGTTCAAAGTACTTTTACTATAAAAGATTTAGAAAAAGCAATTAATTATATTTGTTCTAAAGACAATGATATAGATACTCTTCCTACACCAATAGGTTTTAAAACTGTTATTCCTGAAGAGAATGTAGGTTTTATATGTCCTTCTCAAATTCAAGAAGATATTGATAAAGAAATTATTAATAGTCTTCATAGTTATAAACCTTTTAGTAAGTATTTAAGTAATGATTAATTTTATTAAAGACATTATTAAAAGTGCATTAATATTTTTTGTTTTTGGTATTGTTATTATTGCAATTATGAGTCTTATAGATAATAAAAAGACTTATACTGTTGTTGAACAAAATGTTGAAATACAGAAACATAATGATAGTTTAAGAATTGAAGTTGATAATTTAGATAGTATTAAAAATGCAAAAGTTATTGAAGTTAAAACTCTTGATAATGATAGTACTATTAAGTTGTTCTATAAACTCATCAAGTAAATCATTAACATCTTCTATGGGGAGGATAGAACAAGATAGTGTAACTATAGCGATTAGTGATATTCGTAAAGCTAATGCTAAACTAATAGAATTAAGTTATGAAAAGGATATTAATAAGAATCTTCGACAAATTATTAGAAATGATAGTATTCTTGCAGAACAAGCTAGACAAAGATATATACTATTGGATAGGTCATGTAAGAAAATAACAAAACAACGTAATGTTGCTTGTTATAGTGCTGCTGGTGCTATTATATTACTAATTTTAAGTTTGATAAAATGAGTGATAATCATACTGTAGAAAAGTATATTGAAAGCTACCCTTTTCTTCAATATTTAAACGATAATCATGGACAATATAAACATGCTAGAGAAGCAGGTTATAAAGACCCTAATGATTTGTTTATGATTGGAGAAAGTGGTGGCTTTCTTCTTGATATACGTAGAGGAGATAAATTTGTTAATACTAATCTCCTTACTGAAATGGCTTCTCTATATCATATAAATGGTGAGAAATATACTTTATTTAAAGAAGATAGTATTCCTCATCGTCAATTACGTAAAAGAGAAGAGTATAGACGTAAACATGGATTTGATGCTCCATGTTTTATGCGTAATGGTGAAGTTCGTAATCTTCACATTAGTGGAGATATGTATAATTATCTGAATTATACTATTATTGAACAGCTTGATGAAAAGACTATTATTCATACTGATAAAGGTTCTGTTGCTAAGAAGAAACAAGACTTTCCTAAGTTTATAGATGCTCAGTTTTGGACATTTGCTATTATAGAGTTTTGTGAACTTAATGGTTTTCATCTTCTTATTGATAAGACTCGTCGTGGTGGTTTCTCTTATATTATGGCTAGTCATAGTGCTAATAAGATAAATCTTCAACCTAATAAAGTTTGTATTCATGTTGCTGCTGATAGTAAGTATCTTACTAAGCGTGGTGGTCTTACTGATTTTACTATTCGTAATCTTTATTTTTATGAGAATAAGACTTTCTTTAAACGTGGTATTCTTTCTCGTGCTGCTGAAAACTTTACTCTAGGCTTTAAACTTCCTAATGGTGATATTAGTCCTAATAGTTGGAATAGTGCTCTGTTTAGTGCTTCTGCTAATAACAATCCTGATTGTGCTATTGGTAAGGATGCTGTTAGTGTTAAGACTGAGGAGGTTTCTACTATGGAAAACTTCGATGAGTACATGAATGTTACTGAACCTGCTATGCGTACTGGTAGTTATGTTACAGGTAACTTATTTGCTTGGGGTACTGCTACTAGTGGTAACATGCAAACATTTGAACGTAACTTCTATAATCCATCTGCTTTTCATTTTATAGCTTTTGAGAATGTTTGGGATAAAGATTCTCGTAATGAAGTTTGTGGTTATTTTAAACCTTATTGTTGGGGTCTTCAAGGTCAGATTGGTGATAGATATGCTATGGATGCTGATGGTAATTCTAACATTGAAATGGGTCTTAGAATTGCTTATAAAGAACGTACTGATAAGAAAATTCATAGTAAGACTTTTAGTGATTATATTAATTACTTAGGTCAATATGCTAATATGCCTAGTGAATCATTTAGTTCTACTAGTGAAAACTTATTTAGTTCTGAAGCTTTAATGAATTGGGAAGAAATATTAAAGAACGACCCAGCTTATACTAATATATCTGATGATGGTATGTTCTTTGAAGATGCTGATGGTAAAGTAATATTTAAAACTAATGCTCGTATTAAAGCAGAAGGAGGTAAGTTTAATAAAGATTTCTTTGATTGGATTCAAGGTGTACCTCGTAAACAACATGAACATCCGCATGGTTGTGTTCGTAAATGGTTTGAACCTATTAGAGTTAATCATGTTAATGAAAATGGTAAATATGAAGTTGGCATTCCAAAAGGTCAATATTCTATAAGTTATGACCCTGTAGGTGTAAATAAAGAAACTAGTGGTATTACTAATAAACATTCTCATAATAGTATTAAAGTTTGGGAGAACCCTACACAATATAACGGCTTTAAAGGTAAAGTAGTATGTGCCTATTATGGTCGTCCTGAGAAACTTGAAGAAGCTGATAGAATATGTTACTTTATGGCTGTTTATTATAATTGTATTGGTACTACTGGTGTTGAGATTAACCGTGGTGAAACTGTTAGTAATTTCACTAAATGGAAAGCTTTAAAGTACTTAATGAAAGACCCAGTAGAACTTTGGGATAGTTCTATTAAAGCTAAAGTTACTGCATCTTATGGTGTAAATATGGGTGGTGGTAGCGGTCAAGGTACTACTAAAGTTCTTGAAGGACTTCGATTACTTAAAGAAATGTTGTATAGTGAAGTTGGTAAAAAACTTGATGGTACACCTCTTTATTTCTTTCAAACTATTTATGATTATCAAACTATACTTGAACTTCTTAAATGGAACGATAAAGGTAACTTCGATAGAGTATCTGAAATGTTAATACATGCACTCCAATGGAAACGTGATGATGTAGAAGCTGCTAAAGAACTTGCTCATCGTAAGAAAGCTACTATTGAAAATTATAATGATAATATTTGGGATAGAGATTGGTTCATTTAATAATTAGTTAACTAAATAAATATACGTATGTTTAATAACAATTTAACTTATCAATTTCCTAAACAAAAGGTTAGTGCTGAAGAGAAAGCAAAGCCTTATTGGTATACTAATAGTATAGATTATATTATTGGTTTAGGAATTAGTATGAATGACCGTAGTGATACTGAAACTAAAATTCGTATTCTACATGGTGAATTACCTCAAGAGTTTTATAGAAAAACTCTTAATCCTTACAATGCTAGTAAAGAACGTTTTAAGAACTTTCCTGCTACTCTACGTAACTATGATATTATGTCTGATATTATACGTAGATATATAGGAGAGTATTTTAAAAATCCTCATGATTTTGTTGTAGGAGCTAATAATCCTGATATAGTATTTAATAGAAATGCTGCTCTTAAACAAAAAGTTATGGAAGCTGCTCAACAAGCATTTCAAAAAGAGTTTCAAAAACGTTATCAGGCTGTCGTTCAACAAGCTGAAGGTCAAGGTCAATCTGTAGAAGCTATAAATCCTCAAGATGTTATGCCTGACCCAGAGGAGTTTATGCACAACTTCAATCAGGAGTATATAGATAAAGAAAGTAAGCAAGGTCAAGATATTCTTAATTATATTAGAGATATTACTAATGACCTTAATATTTATCTTACTGCATTCTTTAATTATTGTGCTTTTGGTGAATGTTATACATATACTGAACTTAGAGGAGATAAGATTATTAAAGAATGTGTTCCTTTGATGGAAGCTTATCCTATTCCTAATAGTGAATATATGATTGAAGACCATGATATGTTTGCTAGAAAGATGAAGATGAGTTATAATCAAATTCTTGATGCTTTTGATGATTATCTTGATGATAATGATAGAGCATTTCTTGATAAGTATTATAATGATACAGCTTATGCTACAAAGACTGTTCCTTTAAGATACGACCAATACTTTGAACATTATGCTAATGTTTGTGATAAGTTTACTGATGAGGAACGTAGACTATTTAGAACTAAAGATGAACATCCTAGTGCTCGTAATGGTAATCTTTATGAAGTTTGGCATGTAGTTTGGAAAGGTTTTGCTCGTCAAGGTATTCTTACTTTTATAAATCAGCTTGGTTTTCAGGAACAAAGAGTTGTAGAAGAAGATTATGAGTTGAATAAAGAAGCTGGTGATATTAGTATTGAATGGGAATATAAACCTCAAGTTTATGAAGGCTATAGAATAGGAACTAGATATAGTGGTATCTATCCTGTTAAAGCTAGACCTATACTTTATGAACGTAAAGGTAAACTTCCTTATAATGGTATTATGGAAGTACTTCCTTATTTTGGTAAGTTTAGTATCATTGAAACTATTACTCCTTTCCAAGTATTTCGTAATATAGTTTCTTATCATCAAGAAATGGTAATAGCAAAGAACAAAATGCTTATTATGCTTTTACCTAAATCTCTTGTAGCTAATGATACAGAAGATGCTATTTATAGAATGGCTGCTGATGGTGTACTTCCTATTGATGATGAAGAAGATGCAGCAGGAGTTAAGATGCAAAACATTAGATTGCTTAATGTAAATATGGGTCAATATATTACAGAACTTAGTAATCTAAAAGAAGCTATTAAACTTGAAGCTCGTGAGCTTGTAGATATGAATGCTCAACGTTATGGACAGATTGCTCAATCTGCTGGAGCTTCTACTACACAAACTGCTGTTGCACAATCAAGTACTGGTTCTGTTATAATATTCCAAATGTTTGACCAAATGAGATGTGCTGATTATAATAGAGATTTAGACTTTGCTAAATGTGCTTATATTGAAGGTCTAGAAACATCTTATATTGATAAAACAACCGGTAAGAAACATTATCTTAGTCTTGATGTAAATTCATTTGTTGGCTCTGACCTTAGTACTACTGTTAGAAACAATGCTAAGGAAATGGATAAGATTCAGCAATTAAAACAATGGGCATTTAGTGCTGCACAGAATGGAGATTTGGATTCTGCTCTTGCTGCTATTACTGGAGATAATGTTGCTGCTATTAGTGATGCTGTTAAAAAGTTTAGTCAGATAAAGCAACAACATGAAGAACAAATGAAACAAATGGACCAAGCTATTCAAGAACAAGCTAATCAACTTGAATTACAAAAGATTGCTGCTAAAGGTGAACAAGATAGAGAAACACTTGCTCTTAAAGCACAATATGATTTACAGCTTGAATATGCTAAAGGTGATATAGCTTTACTTGGTGATACAAATCCTCAAAATGATGAATATGCTAAGAATCAATTAGCTCGTATTCAAGAAGAAAGTAAGAGAGCTAGTGAAGCTGCTAAACTTCAACTTGAAAGACAAAAGCTTGCTATGGATGCTTACAATAAAGCTGCTGACCGTCAAGTAAAGAGAGAAGAAATGGCTAATCAATTAAAGATAGCAAAGACAAATAAGAATAAGTACGATAAGAAATAAATTACTTGTTTTGTTGATTATATTATGTGTAGGAGTAGTGCTCGTGAGAGTATTACTCCTTTTATTTTACGTGATAAAATTTTATTTAATATTTTAAATTCAATTCTGAGACGTTATCTATAAATAGCTGATTAACTTATAAGCAACTTAGATTGGATTGATTGTACGTTAAGGAAATTGCATGTAGTCGAATGTTTGCATCAAACAAAGCCACTCGAAAACACATGTAAACAATAAGTTAGAGTGCTGGAGTTGCATAAGAAACTTATGCTCAAACTGATGACATTAATAACCTTTATTCTACTAATAATCGGTTTGCTGAAACTTCTAATAATGATAGTTAAATAACTTATGCTTTTCTTCATACTATAAATAAAGGTATTACTTTTGCAGCAACTAACAAGTGTTAGTGTATTATTAATCATTTAAATTATAAAGCTATGTTTGTATTTCGTAATAGTATTGGGTTTGGTCAGCATCATCGTTTGATGATTGAACTTAATAATATTGATTTTGGAAATGGCGGTGGTAATGGTAGTGGTACTAACGCCAATAATAACCAAGGTAACGGAGGCAACACTGATAATAATAATGGTGGTGGTAATGGCTCTGGTGATAATAAAGATGGTGACGGTAAAGACGGTGATGGAAATGATAAAGATAATCCTAACCCCGATAATGCCAATGACAATCCTGATAATAAGGATAATGACAAAGACAATCCATCCAACTCTTCTACGGGGGGTCTTGAGGTAGGTACAAATGTAGAGTTTGAAGGCAAAACTTATACTGTTGCTGAGAATGGAGACCTTGTAGATGCAGATGGTAAAGTTTTTAAAGAAGCTAAAGATGTTGATGAGTGGATTAAATCACTTGAAGTTGATGAACCTGGAGCTGAGGTAAATATTGAAAATATTCGTAAAGCTATGAATATTGATATTACTGATGAGAATGGTAATCCAGTTGAATTTACTGACGACATTGAAGGTGTTAAGAATTATATCAATTCTGCTATTGAACTTAAATCTAATGAAGTAGCTGCTGCTGCTGTTAACAAAGTATTTGTTGACAATCCTATTCTCAAGCAGTTTGTTGATTATCTTACTGTAAATGGTGGTGACCCTAGAGGTTTTGGTGAACGTCCTGACCGTTCAGGTATTACTGTTGACGAGAAGTCTGAAGAGCAACAGATTGCTATTATTAAAGCTGCTGCTAGAGAATTTGGTAATGCTTCTCTTAATGATAATTACATTAAGTATCTTAAAGATTCTGGCGGTCTTTATGATGAAGCTAAAGCTCAGCTTGCTAATCTTCAGAATGCTGATAAAGAACGTGATGAAGCTTATGCTAAACAAGCAGAAGCTCAACGTCAACAAGATGAAGCTGAAACTATTGCTTATTGGAAAGGTATTAAAGATACTATTGATAAGCGTGAAATTGGAGGATATAAACTTCCTGAGTCTCTTGTTAAAGAAGTTAATGGACAGAAAGTTACTGTTACTCCAAATGATTTCTATGATTATCTTTCTCGTGGTATTAAAGATGAAAATGGCAATATTGCTACTGCTTATGAGCGTGCTCTTGCTAATCAATCTCCAGAGGAAGCTACTAATCAAGAATTACTTAGTGCTTGGTTAATGTTCACAGGTGGAACTTATAAAGACCTTGTTAAGATGGCTATTAATAATGAGCAGGTTAAAACTTTAAAGCTTGTTGCCAAAGGAAATAAAGGTCATGGTGCTGTACGAATTACTAAGCCACAAACTAATAATAATAAAGCTATTGATAATATTCAATTTAGCTAAATGTTTAATTAATTAATTAATAACTATGTACGCAATTCGTGAAGTGCAACGTGGTAACTATGATGACCGTGGTTATTCTAATGAGGAAACTATTGCTCATCTTATGCTTACCAAACCTAGTGAGATTAATTCTATGCTCACCTATACTTTTGGTATGGATGATGATAGATTCCCACTTAATTTCCTTACAGAAGGACAAGGTACTGCTGGTGTAGTAGATATTGCTACTACTGATTGGACTTGGAAGACTATGGGTCGTATGAAGTTCAATGATTCTGTACTTTGGTTTAACACTGCTAATACTACTCCTGGTAAAGGTGGTGCTACTTTTGAAGTTGAGTTTAAAACACACTGGTTCATTGAGCAGTATGGTTTGATTGCTCCTGATGGTGTAACTCAAGTTCGTATTATGAAAGACCTCGGTCATGGTTCTCATGGTGGTTATTTGTATCGTCTTCGTATTACAAATCCTAATCCAAATGCTTACGTTAATGTAGCTCAGAATCTTGGTGTAGGTATGTTTTGGTCTTTGACTGCTCCTACTATTCCAGAGTCTTTCTCAAAAGGTAATCGTACTAATACTATGGGACCTGGTAAGATGACTTCTCAACTTGAGTTCCATCGTTATAGTAAAGAGATTGCTGGTAACATTAGTAATACTGTTGTTACTTATGAGTTTAAGACTAGTGGTGGTGGTACTACTAATCTTTGGATGAATGAGGAGATGCGTCAGTTTGAGCTTCAGCAACGTGTTATGAATGAAGAGCGTCTTTGGTTTGCAGAATATAATAAGACTGTAAACGGTGAGATTACTCTTATTGATGAAGACAATGGTCAGCCTATTCCACATACTGCTGGTATGCAACAGATTTGTCGTGAGAGTAATTATGATACTTATGGAGAGGAACTTACTCTTAATAAGTTGAATCGTACTATTGGTGATATTCTTGACCGCAATACTGATACCGGTAATATGGATGTAGTTCTTGCTTGTGGTAAAGGTTTCGTTGAAGACTTTGACCGTGCTATTAAGAATGATGCTCGTGATAATGGTTTTATTACTCCTCTTGGTGACAAGATGATTACTGAATCTAAGAGTGGTCTTTCTTATGGTAATTACTTCCGTCAGTATAAGACTGTTGATGGTCATATGATTACTCTCAAGCATCTTGGTTTCCTTGACCGTGGTACTTTTGCAGACAATGCTCGTGATAATGGTTATATCCATCCTCGTACTGGTCTTCCAATGACTTCTCATCAAGCATTTATGCTTGATACATCTTCTTATGATGGTCACAATAATATTCGTAAGGTACGTATGAAGGGTCAAGAGCATATTGCTGGAGTTGTTAAGGGTCTTACTCCAATTCCTGCATCATGGGGTGGTTTCCCTGCTAATACTCTGTCTACAGACATTGACGTATCTCGTTATGAGGTTAAGGATTCTTATGGTCTTCAAGTTGACCGTAACACTAAGTTCTTCCAACTCAAGTGTGTACTCTAATATTTTAAAATTTTATTGCTATGACTGATATTAAAATTGAAATTCCAAAAGGAAGTCCTGCAAATAGTGGAAATGATAATACTCCTGCTGAAGGTTCAACTCCTTCAGCAGACCAGACACAAGCTGAATTAGAAGCTAAAGAAAAAGCTGCTCTTGAGGCAGAACTTGAAGCTCCATATTTTGAAAAGAAGACTGTAGTTATTTCTTCTGTTCGTAATTATTCTGCTTATCGTAGAATTAATATGCAAGCTCTTGGTAAGCCTAAAGCTACTATAGGTTCTTCTGTTAAGTCTGTACGTATTCTTATGAGCGATAAAGGTGAGCTAGCTGCTTATTATCCAGAGATTATTGGTGTTGCTGCTAACCATCCAGACTTCGTTACTAGAGTTAAAGGTTATCTTAATAACATTTTCTTTGATGTTAATGATGGAGATAAAGAACTTAATATTTCTTTCCATTATAATCATAAAAGAGATTATCTCACTGTTAAAGCTGAGGAAGATAAAATTCTTGCAGCTTATGAAAAGGTAGACCGCTCTAATGAAGCAGAGCTTTATAAAGCTGCTGTTAAACGTGATGAAGCTATTACTCGTCTTGAGCAAACTAAGTACCAATATGGTATGCCTGATAACGTAGAGGAATATATTATTTGGCGTCATTGTCTTAACTATCCTGATGTAGCTAAAGATGAAGCGTTTATTAATAGTAATGCTACTCTTCGTTTCTTTATTAAAGATGTTGCTAAAGAAGAGAATCGTAAGGTTAAGCTTATTGTTGAACGTAAGAAGGCTATTGAACGTCTTGTTGAACTTCAATCTTCACCTAGTAAAGTTAGTGCTGCTTATATTCAGTATTGTAGAACTAATGGTCTTAACATTTCTGATGGTCTTAATAAGACTTCTCTTGAACAAGTTGACGACCTTATGAAGTTCGCTACTGAAGACCCTAAGAAGTTTAATTCTATAGTTACTGACAAGAATCTTCTCGATAAGGCATTTATCGAAATTCTTATTACTAGAGGTGAACTTGTTCGTTCAGAGTATAATCAACAAATAAATACTCCTGATGGTCTGTTTGTTGGTGCTAATATTAATGATGCTATTGCATTCTTTAAGAACCCTGACAATAACGGACTAAAGAATAAGTTGGAAAACAAATTGAAACTCTTTTAATTGATAAAGATATGACTACTGCTGAAATGCACCAAATGTTCAGAAACTATGCCCAACAAATGGGTATGCAAAATGTGAGAGCAATACTGCCTTCACAGATAGACTTGTTGCTGAACAACTCCATTTCGGACACAGTAAATCAAGTGATTGCTCAAAACATTGGTTCTACCAGTGATAGAGTAATCACTGATAACTCAAAGCTTAATCAAGTTAATGCTCTTAAAAGTCTTTATAAAGTATGGAAAGCTAAAGTTAAACTTCCTACTGCAAAGACTAATTACATTGCAAGTTATGTTCTTCCTCTTGATAATTTTGGTATAGCTAGCGAAGCTAAAGATAGCACAATTAAAAAAGGTGATAACGTATATGCTACTCCTGGTAGTGCAGATAACGGTAAACCTAATAAGATTGAATATTTCTTCCTTGTAGATTTGAGCATTGATTATATTAAAGCTGATGGTGGTAGTTCATTTACTACTAATATATTCCCAATTCGTCTTGTAGATGACCAATATCTTGCTGATGTTGTTAATGATTTTGTAATGGCTCCAAGTCTTCGAAGTCCTGTTGCTACTATTCATGATAACACTATTGAACTTTACATTGATAAACCTGATGCCAATACCAAGAGTACACCAGCTGCTTATAAGTTTGGAGGTGGTCTTGAAGTAAACGAAATTCGTTTATCTTATATTGGTAAGCCTGGTATTGTTAAGTTTAATGAAGACATTGGTGGTACAGACGTAGATTGTGAACTTCCTGAGAGTATGCACGTTGATATTGTTAAGCACGCTGTAGATTTATATCGTACTGCTCTTAATGGCGGTATTGTAGGTGCTCAAGGTGCTCAACAGCAACAACAACGTGAGAATGTCCGTAATAATGCTAGAGACGAAGGTTATGAACCTAATTCTCGTTAGTTAAACGTAATTTATAATTTAAGTAATAATGAGACAACTATTTATTTGTACTAGTGATGCAGTTTTTGCTGCTGCTGGTAATCCACAAGACTTGACCAATGTAGCTGCTGGTACTATTGGTATGTGGCAGAATGATGATAATGCTAATTGGCTTTCTGCTGCTCCTGCTGCTGATTTTAGTATTGCTTATGGTCGTCCTAATAGTCAAGCGATTGTAATTCCTATTGATTTTGCTTCTGCACGTGTTACAATTTCTACTCCTCAAGCAGGTAAAATGTTTAAGGCAGAGATTACTATTCCAGAGCCTGTTGCAGGTAAAGATTATACACTTCAGCTTATTAAGCTTGGTACTGAAAAGCATGAGCGTTATTCTTGGGCTGTTACAGATAATGGTTCACATAAGACTACTGCTGCTGCTATGGCTAAGTCACTTGGTGATCAATTCACTAATATGATTGAAGCTGGTAATGAGCAACTTGATGGTCTTAAAGTAACTGTAGATGCTGCTAAGGTTACTATTGAAGCTAAGAAGAATTATCAAGGTTGGAATCTTATTGCTGCTGATGATTTGGTTGGTACTAAAGTTACTATTACTGCTGCTGTAGCTCCAACACTTGATGCAGCTTATGTAAAGAACCTTGCTTCTTTCTGTTCTCAGAACCGTGGCTTCTCTAATGTATATCGTGATGGTGCTTCTATTTATCCAGGTTATCCTATGGAAGTAGAAGATAAGAATTATAAGATGTATTCAATCCAATTCAAGTACCCAAGAAAGTATGGTCGTACTCGTGACGAAGCTCCTATTCAAGAGTTAGCTATTGTTGTTCCTACAGACAATGCTACACTTACTGGTCTGCTTGATACTATTCTTGCGTTTTAATAGGTATTAGTTGTTCAAGGAGAACCTATCCATCTTCTACGGGGAGGTTCTCCTTTTTATTTTCGTTATGGAAGAATTTAATCAAATCAATGATATAATAGCTGAATCTATAAAAGATACTTCTTATATTACAGTGCTTATTAGTAGTGGAGTTTATCTTGCTTATACTCTTATTATTAAGCTTGTTGATTTGTTTAAAGCTAAAGATAGAAATAGACCTATCGTTGAAATGGCTGCTGCTGTAAAGCAAGTAAGTGAAAACGTAGTTAAACTTAATGGTGTCCTAGACAAAGCTTTTCAAGATGCTGAGACTAAAGAACGAAATAAAGTAAAGAATGCTATTTGTACTGCTTTTGATAGTTTTAAATGGGCTGTTGCTAATACTTGCCATGAAATTATTATTCATAACAATATTGAACAGAATAAAGTATTGATAAAACAAAACTTATTCAAAGTAATTAGTACAGAGTATTATAAACTTTATAATGTTTTCTCTGCTTATGAATTGGATGGAATTTGTGTAGCTACTAAACTAAAAGAAGAGTGGATTGATGCTGTAACTAATGAATGTCTTGCTATCATTTATGATGGTCAAGATTCTGTAAATAGAATTAGTCAAATAAGTAATAAACTACTTATTCTTACTAATGAATATTCTATATATATAAATAACAAAGTGTTTAATTATTAATAAGATATTCTTATGATAGATAAAAATGACACTATAAATAACCTTGAGGAGTTAGAGGAAGGAGTTGTTAAAACTCTTGAGTATCTAGCTGCTCAAGGTTTTATAGTTAACAGAGATAAAGTACTTAAACTTACTACTATTAGTATGTATAAAGCTGTACTTAATAACTCTGATAAAATTAAAGGTTTTGATATTGCTAAATTTAATAATAAAGTTAGATTGTTATGAATGATGAAGAAATGATTGTTCTTTCTATTCCTAAAGAATGGGAAGATACATACATAAAATTACTTACTGTCATTAGTCAATCTGGTGAAGCAATTCTTAATGATTGTTCTTATGGTTGCAAAGGTGATGGTAGTATAATGTTTAACTGTTGGAATATATTCCAAGCTGCTTGTGCTGCTCACGCTTTAGGTAATACTAAACGAGCCAATCTTTATATTGACTACGTAAATAAACAAATAGTTAATAAATTTGGAGAAATAACTTTTAAAACTAAAGAAGATGGAGAATAAGCAGTTAGATACTAAGGAATTGCTTATGAATAAGAAAGAAGAATTAATTTGGAAAGTAATAGACAATGTTATTAGTTGTTGTGCTGTTACTAGAATTGATGGAGCAAAATCTATTACAAGAGAAGATGTAGTAGGAAAATCTAGAGAAGAAAATGTTGTATTAACTAGATGTCTTGTTGTCGAACAAATGGTTCATGCTGGATTTACAATTAGTACTATAGCTTTTATTCTAAATAGAACTGTTCAAGCTACTAGACATTTGCTTAAAATGAGTAATGACTATTATGAAAGTTCTAGAGCTTTTAGACTTGCTACTTCTGAAGCTACACTCCTTAATAAGGATGTTGAGCCTATTTTCGTTTAAATAGAAAATAAAAAGAAAATAAGTATCATAGTAGTAATGCAATCAATTAAGATGATAATTGGAATAAAATCCGATTATCATCTTTTTGTGTATGATGAAGTTTATGCTTATCTTTGCAACGTACAAAATACTAGTTAATGTACTATTCATTATTTTATTAATCTTAATAATCATTGTAAAGTTATGGATGATTCTAAAATTTTTATGTTCCCTGATGGTGGAACTCGTCAGACTTCTAGCGATGTTAACAGTCTGCTTCCTTTACTTATGTGTAATGGAGGTTTTGGTGGTGGTAATTGGGTTTGGATAATCTTCTTGTTCTTCCTTTATCCTCTTATGCGTAATGGTGGATTGTTTGGCAATATTGGTCAGAATGGTGGTGGTTGTCTTGGTCCTCTTGCTAATATGGTAAATAATAATGATGGTAGAGACCTTATCATGCAAGCTATTAACGGTAATGGTGCTGCTGTTCAGAGATTAGCTACTATGTTTGGTACTAAGGTTGACATGATTCAATCAGCTATTTGTCAGATTAATAATAGTGTTGCCCAAGTTGGTTGTAAGATTGATTCTTCTACTGGTGCTCTTCTTAATGCTGGTACTCAGAATACTATGACTCTTGCTAATCAGTTGGCTACTTGCTGCTGCAACTTGAAGAATGCTATTACTGAAAGTAATTATCAAAATCAGATTGCTACTATTCAGCAGACTGATGCTATTAAGCAAAGTGTTGGTGATGTAGGCAGTGCTGTAAGCCGTGGATTCTCTGACGTTGGTTATGCTCTTCGTGACCAGACTTGCAACTTGGATAAGTCTATTGATGGCGTTGGTGATAGAATTATTGCTAGACTTGATGCTTCTGAGAAGTCTGCAATGCAGGACAAGATTAATGCTCTGCAAACTCAGTTGACTACTGAACATCAAAGTGGAGTAATTGCTCAGCAAATTGCTGCTGCTGTAAATCCTATTGCTCAAGCTGTAAATGAAATTAAGTGTGCTCAGCCTCAGACTGTAACAGTTCCTTATCAGCCATTCCAAGCAATACCAAATTGTGTTGCTTATCAGTATGGTATGTATAACAACGGTAATCTTAATGGTTTTTGGCTTTAAATTATAGGAGATAATATTATGGCTTCAAATAATGAATTCATTGGTAATCGTGGTGGTATACCTTTAGTAGCTGCTACTCAAACGACTGCTGGCAGTGCTACTGCTAATGCTGTTTTTAGTATGCCTAATCATACTTTCAGAGCTATGGGAGTTGCTGGTATAATGGTAATTAATTTTAATGCAGCTACAACTACTGCAACTGGTTTTGAAATTATGATTAATAATATCACTCTTCCTCTCTTGGCAAGTAATGGAGAAGCTCTTACTGCTCTTACAGAAGGTCTTCACATTATAGTATTTGATAAACAAAATAATAAACTTCAACTTATAGTATAATGTTTTCAGGTCTTAATCAAGGTAGTCGAGTTTATATTCTAAACAAGACTAATGGTATAGAATTTAAGATTGGAGAAATTGTTGGAACTACTACACCTGTATTTGCTACTGATGGTACTAACATGATGGTTGTAAATTTAAAGGTTAAAGTAGATGGTAGTAATGTTGATTATAATAATATTCCAGCTAATAATACTTCTGTTAGTTATAACAATGGTAATCTTATTATTGCTGAAAGTAAACAAACTATCCAATCTGAAGTAGAAGCTACTCTGCAACATGCTAATTATGTCGTAGAACATATTGAAGATTATAAAAATCAAATAACTAAATGTGAAGAAGTTCTTAAAGAACTTAATCCTCAATTTGCTAAAGATAAAGCACGTGACGAAAGAATAGCAGGTATTGAAACTGAAGTTGCTGGAATAAAAGGTGATATTGCTAAAATTCTAGCTGCTGTTACTAAAAATTAAAATTATGATAATCATGGTACAACGTAATATGAATAAGTCTGAACTTAAAGAAAAGATTAGACGTATGAAGATGGAACTTCAAGAACTTGAAGAATGTCTTGATAAGTATGAAGAAAGGGATAATCGTTATGACGATGACCCTCAGTATAGAAGTCGTAATCCTTATGACGATGAAGAACGTTATCACGAAAGAGAAGAATATGGGCATCGTGAGCGTGGTCGTTATGGACGTTATTAATATGAAATCCGCCCCGTAGAAGAGTGTAGTGGTAAGTCTTCTCTAACCATGCCTTCTACGGGGCGTTTATAATAACTAAGCTTATGTATAAAGAAGGTTTTGATGTTTATGATGAACTTCCTGAAGATATGGTTGTTTATCTTCGTTATAATGGTAGACATTTTAATCGTAAACTAGTTGAGTTTGCAACTAGTAAAATGACTACTAGAGATAGTAACGGAACAGAAATAGCTCTTGAACCTATAACAAGAGAACAGTTAGATAACATGATGAAACAATCAAATGTTCATTTAACTAATAATGATAATCCTTATGATGCAGTATTTGTAGCTAATATGTGTAAAGCTGATTACTTAGGTAGTAGTGTTCCTGATGGATTGCATTTGTGTCTATATGTAAAAGATGTAATAGATGATGTTGATGGTTATGATGGAATAGCTTTTAATCGTTGGTATGCAGACATGTGTCGTAAAGGTATTCAAATTGATTGGTATAATTGTAGATAACATTAATAATTTGAAGCAGCTAGTATTAATATAAATATTGGCTGCTTTAATTGTGTTAATTAATATATAGTTACTGCTGATATTGCTAATAAAAAACTATATTTGCAGCAATTAAAGATAATGATAATGGAAACGATAAATCAAATAATACAACAAGTAATAAATAGTTTTGATTTTACTTATTGTATAGTAGTTAATGTTTTAACTTATTTACTAGTTACTGTACTTATTTATATTTGTCGTGGTAATGTAACTAGAACAATTAAGAAACTTACATTGATTTTTAGTATAGTAATTGTTAGTGTTATATATTATGCTATTGGAGTTGATGTAAAACTTATTGTAAATAGTTCTATACTTGCTCCTGTAAGTTGGACTTGGATTATTAAACCAATCTTATCTAAGTTTGGTTATGATTATAAGAATATTGATAATAAAATAAATTGATATGGATAAAGTAAAAATAAATAAAGCTATTGATGCTTTAGGTCTTTCTTTTGATAATAAGAATATTCTTAAAGCAGCTCTTAATCAAAAAGGTGAAGCTGATATAACTGAAATAGAAACTAAAGTTGATACTATTGATAAAGAGCTTAATACTGCAAAAGCTGATATTAGTAATTTAGGAGTTAAAGTTAATGACTTCATTAATGCTAATGAAATTATCGAACTTGGTGTAGGTATCGACGAAGAAACTAAAGCTAATAATATTGCTAAACTTGGTGACACTCAACATACATTTATTACCAGTATTAATCATGCTTATGGCACAGCTAGTTGGATTCATACTGATGGAGGTAATGCTTTTATTATAACAGATGAAGGTCATGCTGTAACATACAAAATTAGTACTGATGGTGGTGTTACTAAAGTTAGCGAGTTTACATTAGCTAAACCTAAAGAGTATACTTTACCTGCTGCTACTAAGACAACTCTTGGTGGAGTTAAAGCTATTACAAACATAGTAAATGTTGATACTGAAACTGCAACTGTTGCAAGTCTTGCTGGCGTTGTCAACACTCTACTTAATCAACTTAGAGCTGCTGGTATTATTCAATTATAAAATACCCTTGCTTCTTGCGATGCTAGATGTGTGTCCGTGATCCTCAAGGCTAGAGATTAGTCTTGGGGGTTTTACGTATAGTGCAGACGTTAAAATTTTATTTAAGATTTTTATTTCTTTGAAATTTACGTTCTAAGCGACTTTAAGTTAGTTTATGATTAACTAATAACGGACGTATATCAAGCGTGCTCATAAGTTAAATAAAGTGGGTATATGGCAATGTTCATATCAAAGTTTGATAAGCTAAAATACAAATAAAGGAGGAGGCATATAACTAAATTATTAACCTGATTGAGGTTTAAGTTACTAAGTATTTTGACATGAAAGTCCTCCTCCTTTTACTAATATAATTAATAATAATATGAGTAAAATTCCTGCTATTAATGAGATAGACGCAAATAGTCCTTCTCAAGAGTCTACAGAAGTTGTAGTTAAAGCTACTACAGTAACTCCTGATATTAATGAAATCCAGGAAACTATTAGTGCTTCTGCAACTATTCAAGAGATTGATGGTACTCGTAAACCTACAATTAGTGAGATTTATAAGATTGTTAACGATGGACTATTTGAATCTACAACTAATTGGTGGGATTACGCATATAAAATTTCTCAAGCTCAACTTAATCAAGATATTATTTCTCGTCTTGATAATGGTGTTATTGGTGGTGGTTATAGTAAAGGTGTTGATATTATAACTACTACTAATAATAAAGTTCCTACTAACACTAATGTTTATTCTGCATTAAAGAGTGATTCTCTTTATCCTAAGAAATTAAACGATGAAGTTATTAATGGAATATATGATTTTCTTAATGGACTAACTATTGGTAAACCTACTGCTTATACAGGAGGTACTTGGTCTATAGACCAAACTGGTAGAACTCATCTTACTACAGATTATCTTTATGTTCGTCTTAAAGCTATATTTGAAACTCTTCAAATACTTAATGTTGATACTATTGGTGGTAAATTAGTTATTTCTCCTGCCGGTAGTATTAGAGTTGCTTATGTAGATAGAATTAAAATTGATGCTCCAGTATTTATTCATAATGAAGAAACTGATGTTTGGAGTATTTCTCAAGTAGAAGATGCAGAAGGTAATCTTGTAAATGAAACTCTTAATCAAGAAGTTTATCGTTGTTATTTTCTTGGTGAACAAGATGGTGAAGAAATAGATAATAAATGGAAAGTTGGTGACCAAGCTCAAGCTAAAACTTTTAACGTTAAGAAAGGTACTTATCATAAAGTAGAAAATAGTTATCTTTGGAGACTTGTAGTTAATGTTAGTTCTGATACTGTAAATATTGATGGTAAGAAATATCATTATGTTGATTTAAGTCAAATTGATTTTGACTCTGGTTCTGATGCTCCTGCTCCAGGAGATATTCTTAATCAATTAGGACATAGATTAAATGATACTCAACGTCAAACAGCTTTAGTTCTTAATGCTGTTGATAATTATGCTCCTAGTATTACTCTTTATGCTGGAGTAAATTATTATACTTTACTTAATAAAGAGTATGTAGAATTTGGTGTTTATAATGGTAAAGCTTTCTTCAATGTATATGGTGATATGTATATTGGAGATAAAGGTGAGAATCCTAAAACTTATATTAAATATAAGAATGGTAAGATTAATATTAAAGCTAATCTTGAAATAGGTTCTAGTATTGGAGATAAAGACCTTGACCAATATATTAAAGAAAATGGTGGAGTTGATGAAGAAACTGTAAAAAATCTTATTAATAATTCTCAAGTAATCAAAGACCTTCAGAATCAAGCTGATGGTGCTATTGAAACTTGGTTTTATGAAGGTGTACCTACTCTTGATAATCTTCCTGCTATAGATTGGAATACTAACGAACTAAAGAAAATTCATATAGGCGATTTGTATTATGACCAAACTACTGGTTATGCTTATCGTTTTACTAAATATAATGATGATGTTAATCCTTATCGTTGGAATCGTATTAAGGATAACGATATTGTTGCTGCACTTGAAGCTGCTAATCATGCTCAAGCTACAGCTGACGGTAAGATGAAAGTATTCTATGGTGAGACTAAACCTACTAATTATCAAGTTGGTGATATGTGGGTTAATGCTACTCTTGAAGGTAAGTTTAATAATGATATAGCTAGAGCTGTTGCAAAGAGTGAATCATTTAATGCTGATGATTGGGTTTTAGCTTCTCGTTATTCTGAAGCTATTGCTACTATTCAAAAGTGGACTAATGAATACGAAACTAAGTTTAGTAATCTTGTTGATGAAGTTAAGCAACAAAAAGACCAAAGTATTATTGTTTGGTATCTAGAATATGAACCTACTGTAGATAATGCTCCTGCTAATACTTGGAATACTGAAACTATTCGTTCAGAACATATTGGTGATATAGTTTATGATATTAAAAATAATCATTCTTATCGTTGGACTGGTACTGCTTGGATACAAATAAAAGATGCTGATTTTAATGAAGCTATGAAAGCTGCTAAAGTTGCAGATGATAAAGCTGGAGCTGCTGGAGATTTAGCTGATAGTAAGCGTCGTATATTTTATTCTGATGTTACTCCTACTAAACCTTTTGATAAAGGTGATTTATGGATTAAACAAGTTGACGATAAAACTGAAACTTGGGTTTATAATGGAACAAATTGGGTTAAATCTGAAGATAAAGATTTAGCTGATTTTAGTGCTGCTATAAATGAAGAACTTACTGGTATTAAAGGTCAGCTTGATGGTAAAGCTGAAACTTGGTATCAGAATACTGACCCTAGTAAATCATGGACTGATAAATCTGTTCATGAAGGTGACATTTGGTATAATACTACTAATGGTACTACTAATTATTGGAATGGTAGTGCTTGGGAACAAATGGATATTCCTAAAGATGTATTTGATACTATAGATGGTAAATCTTCTATATTTGTAGATTCTTATGCTGATGCTAAAGCTGGAACTGGTGTTATATGTAAAGGTTATAAAGAACGTGACCTTTGGATTCTTCCTGAAGATGCTACTGTTAATGGTGTCAAGTATTATAAAGGAGACATGCTTACTGCTATTTCTAATAATAAAAACTTTGATGAAACTAATTGGAAAAAGAAAGTTCGTTATATAGGTTCAACTGAATTAACTAATGCTATTGATGTAGTAAATGAGAAGATTAATACTATTAATAATACAACAATTCCTGGTATTAATAATAAATTTAATGAGTTTGTTAAAGATGGAGTACTTGATTCTTCTGAGAAAGCTAGACTTACTGACTTGTTAAATCAAGCTAGTAATGAAGTTGCTGCTGTTGTAGACCAAGTTAATAATATTACTACATCTAAATATCTTACTAATGATAATGCTAATAAAGGTAAGTTGGAAGAAGCCAATACTGTTATGAATACAGTTTGGACTAAATATAGTACTTTTATTAATACACTTATATCTGCTAATACTGAAATAACTAAAGTTAATGTAGGAGAAGCTAATACTAAATATAAGAATCTTCAAGAGAAGATTAAAGCAGTTAAACAATATCTTGCTATTTGTCAAGCTGATGTACTTAGTGGTATTGGTACTGATATTAGTTCATACAAATATCTTAAAGAAGCATTTAAAGGTAAAACTGAAGTAAATGGTGGTCTTGTAGTTACTAACGTACTTCAACTTCGTCAAACTTCTGATGCTTCTTCTCCTATTACTGCTGGTATTAGTGGACTTCAAGGAAAAGCTAATGCTGATGGTATTGTAGATAAAAATACTTATGACATAACATCTATTGCTGCTTGGTTTGGTGGTCCAATGGTAGATAAAGATATATTTACAGATGAACAACTTAATAATAAAGTAGCTGGTACAGATTATGCTAGAAGTTTATTTAGACATGATGGTAGTGGTTATTTAGCTAGTGGTGCTATTTATTGGGGAACTGATGGTGTATTACATGGTGACCCAAATAGTTTCATTCTTCAAGGTACTAGTATTGCAACAATGTTTTATTATGTTAGATTATTCTATTTACATAATCCTCAACAAGGTTCTACAGACTTTAATAAAATAGCTTATGTTACTCCGATGAAAACCTTTAGTAGACTTAGTGTTCTACCTTTAGGTGGTATTGAAGATGGTCATAATCTTCCTACTGGTTTATTTATTGGAGATAGTAATACTGGTGGTTCTTTTCAAATTGGTAATATAATTCTTAGAACAAAGAGTGGAGACCCTAATATACTTGAAATAGTTAGTGCTAGTAGTAATAAAACAGCTCATCTTGGAGTACAAGGTGGAGTTAGTGCTTACGGAACATACACATCTTCTACGGGGGGTGGAGGTGGACTAAACGGAACTATAGTTCCTTATAGTACTGCTATTGCTTCTGACCCTCAAAATGAAGGAAGTAAAATAGCTAGTGCTAGTTCTATTTATAAGCTTCATAGCAGAATATCTGCTATTGAAAACAATGGTGCTACTAGTATAACTGTAAATGGAACAGGTAATGCTATTACTAATGTTAGTAAGAATGGAACTAGTATTACTTTTACTAAAGGTGCTACTTTCTTAACTAGTCATCAAAGTCTTGCGGATTATGCTAAGAAAAGCGAAATACCTACAAAAGTAAGTCAACTTACTAATGATAGCGGTTATATCACTTCTAGTGGAAATTGTGCTTATGCTACAAAATCTGAGTATTCAAGAAGTTTATTAGGTCGTAATACATCAGGAAGTGACTATGATGCAACAGCCGACAATCTGGTTTTTGCAGAATGGAACACTATGAATGATAATAGATGGTACTTAAAAGCAACTGGCTATGAATGTAGAGTTGCATTTGCAAACAATGCTTCCAGAGTTTATGGATCCGTAGGAGATACTGGTACGCATGAACTAGTTAGATGTGATATGAATAATGACCAATTTAGAATTATAGCAGGTTCTAATGGTAATAATAACGGATGGGCAGAAATAGCTACAGCAGATGATGGAAATGAACCTATTTATGTAAGACAATATACTGGAGTATTTAGTTCAGTTGTAAGAACTCTCACTCTTCTTGATGCTAACGGATATACTCATTTCCCTTCTTACATAAATATTGGAGGTAATGAAAATAATAATTCATCTCCTGATAGAGTATGGGGCAGTAATGGTAGTGATAGTTACCTAAGAAGTTATAGAACTAGTGCTTTGAGGGTATCTTATGCTAATAGTGCAGGTAATGCTGATCTATTGGATGGATTAGACTGGAATAGTTTCTTCTCAAGAAGATTTTATAGACTTGATCTAAGTTCATATTCGTTATCTAATTTTTATCCATTATTCTTTGTAGGTACTGATATAGAATTAGATTGTGAGATACATTCAGATGGTGAAGGATGGCAAAATCCATATAATCAAAATAGACTACATTTTCAAATTACCTCAAGAGGATATGCTGATGTTGGGTTATCATTCCATTTGTTAAGCCAAAATAATTATGATAATAATGAAATAACTATTGGATCTATAGGTATAGGAACATATCAAGGAGGTATATGTATTTGGGTTAGAGGAGGAAGAACATATAGAGTATATTCTAATAGAGAGCCACTATTTAAATCATCTAATTATACGTATGGTGACGAAATATATTCTGTTGGAACTAATATTTGGGGAGGTACTAATACAAATGTTAATCTTGTATGGAAAAATGATTCCACAAGAAAAGATGCATTAATAGCAACACTTACCGATAATGTAGCTTCTGCAACTAGACTTCAAACTCCTAGAACTATTTGGGGTCAAAGTTTTGATGGCACTGGTAATGTTAACGGAACATTACAAATAGAAAGAGCATCTAATTTTGGCAGTTATAACGAAGGTATAAGAATTGTTGGTAATAGCAATGAATGGTGTGTTATAATGCTTGGTTGTAAAGCTGAGTCGTATTCTGGCTACATAGATTCTCAGTGGGGATTGATAAAAACTAATTCTGACACATTTAGAGTATCAAGAGGCTCTTCATCTTCATCTTTTCTTGAAATTATAAATAATGGTAATGTAGGTATTGGAACTACTACTCCTGCTTATAAACTTCATGTTTCAGGTGATATTTATTCCTCTGCTACTATTAGAACTGCTGGTAAAAATCAAGCTATAGTTTTAAGTAATAATTCTAGTCCTGCTTGGATTAGTGCTCTAGAAGGTCAGATAATATTCAATACAGGTAATGCTATTCGTTTTGGTGAAACTGCTTGGGATTGGAATCAATGGGCTGGTCTTAAATATACTCATTCTAATAAAACTATTTATCTTGGTATAGCTGATGGTTCTGCGTTTAATGCTAATAGTCCACAAAGTGATGGTACACTTAGACTTGCAGGTATTAAAACTGTAACTCCTGATAGTGGAGCTAGAATTGGAGGTAGTGGTGGTGATTTATATTTAGGTAATGCTAATAATAGTGCTTGGGTAAAAGTTCAAGATATGTGTAGTCAAACTACTACTGATAATTGGATTATATATCAAAATGGTAGTGCTAAGTTTAAAACTCTTACTATCAATGATAATTTAACAGTTAATGGTTTAATATATAATAAAGGTATACTACCTGCAAATCATGAATTTAACAATAAAGGAACTAGTTGTTATGTTTCAGCTGATGCTTTATGTTCTGGAATTACTGCTATTACTGATAGTATACAAGTTCATCAAGTAACTGTACAATATTCTAATGATAGCGGTAATAGTTGGACTAATTATCCTATGAATAATGATGCTAAATTTAATCTATATGCTAACAATGCAGGTTTAAATCAAGTTTACTTAGGTTATAATGTTATTCCTCCTGATATTGACCCTGATGTATTAGCTCAAATAAAGGATGAAGCTGAGAAACTAGCTCAAATAAAAAAGAATGAAGCTGAAAAACTAGCTCAAATAAAAAAGAACGAATTGATAGTTTCATTTTATATTTCTAATAGTTGTTATTCTCAACCTTATTTTGCTAGTGTTGATATATCAAATGGTATTAATACTATTTGTACTGTAGAAATACTAAACAATAGTGGTGCTGTAGTTGAAACTTATACTAAACATATGACTGGATGGAATCAAATTAATTATATAAGTTTATTACATGATGGTAATGCTGGTTATGGTGTAGGAAACAACGATAGAAGATATATTAGATTTAAGTTTAAACATGACCAAAAGACTACTGCTTTACGTAATACTGTAATAAATAAAATACGAATATTTTCTTTTACTAAGTATTTATTTCCTACTGACAGATTTATGGGTCATACTGGTCATATATATAATTTTGATTATAATATGAATACTTACTTCCCTAATAGTATTCTTGCTAAAGGTGGAGTTACAGCTTATCAATCTTCTGATGTTCGTCTTAAAACTAACATTACTAAACTTAATTGTTTAAATGTTATTAAAAGTATTGGTGGTACTTATGAATTTGATTATATTCGTGACCATAAACATAGTATTGGTTTTATTGCTCAAAATGTAAATAATCCATTACTTAATGATATAGTTGCTAAAGATGATAATGGTTATTTAAAGATTAACTATTGGAATCCTAAACTTATTAGTCTTGCTTTTGGTGCTTTAACTGAAATAGATGATGAAGTTAATAAACTTAAAGTTAGAGTTAGAGAATTAGAAAGTGAAGTTGAATATTTAAAAAATAAAGATTATGTCTTACAATAGTGATAGTGGAATTATTAGTGCTCCTGTTAGCATTGATGATGTTAAACAAGCTCTTGGAGAGAGTAGCAATGACCTTGCTACTCTTTGTAAGAGTGAAAATATAAATATATGGAGTAAGTATAAACCTATTAGTTGTAAAGGTGACTTTAAAGAATATCCTATTAGAGAAGACTCTGAGGAAACTGTAACATCTTCATATAGTTATTATACTTGTGCTGTTCGTTGTGGTATGAATATACCTATTGATACTTATAGAAACTTATATAATAATTATGGTGGAGAAGGTTTTGCTATTAACGCATGTGAAAATCTTTATAAAGATAATGTATATGGAAGAGATGGATATACTCGCGATAATACAAGTGCAAATGTATCAGGAAAACATTTTCCAAAAGGTGGTGCTAATTCTCCTTATAGATTAAGTGATTTTAGAAATTATAATGCTAAAGCAAAGTATAATGGTTTCCGAACTTCTCTTCCTCAATTTCATAATGTTGAAATTTATCATTCTTCAACTCCTAAATTTAATTGTGTTCTATATATGAATGCAAGTGTTGATAATAATACAAATCTTACTATGGATGATATAATAACTGATTTATCTTTAGCTTGGTCTTTTTGGGTTCAAATTCGTTATGATTCACCATATAACATTGTTGATAAGATTTATAAAAATTATTATGTTGGTAATTGTCAAAAACCAACAGATTATATATATGCAAGCAAAGAAATAACTTTTGATATAGGTAATGATAAAGTAATTACTATTGTACCTTTTTTAGCATCTACTCGTAGTGCAAATTTATATGATAATACAAAAATAATTTTTATATCTCTTCCTGGTGCTATTAGTTTTAAATATTATCCTAGACAAATTTATATGGAAAGTATTAAAAGTGGTTCTAGTAATTTTGTTGATTTTTCATCGTTAAGAGAATTAGTTGGTGGTAGTTGTATTTGTAAAGCAAAAGTATATAAACTTCCTGATGCTACATTTACAATTACTGATGGTATATTTAGAAGTATTGCTGCTTATGGTATTAATAAGATAACATATGGAAGAGGTTATGTATCTAATAGTTCTGGTCAAGGTATAGGTTCTGTAACTATTCCTAAAGGTGATAGAACAGATTATGTTGAAATATATATAAGATTTGATAATGTTTATGAAGGAGGTTATTATGGAGAAAAATGTCAATTATCTTTTGAAATTAATATAGATGGTGGATGGAAACAAGTTCCTCCAGGAGGTAGTTATATTATGCGTTAAAACGTAAATATTACTAATGTAACAAATATACTAGAAACAATATTAATTTACTTATCAAATAAGTATAACTATTTAATAATACAATTATGGAAATTAAAGTAACTAAAATTGTAAGTATGACTTCTAATGTAGAAGCTACTGTAAATGAACTTAGTATCAACGCTAATGTTCGAGTTCGTAACAATGACACTATTGAAGGTGTAGATAGTGGTAGTGTAAATAATAGTACTGGTAATCAACTAGCTAGCTTTAGTTATTACGGAAGTAATAATCTTAATATTAATTATAATAGTATTGAGAATGGTAATGTTGCTTCTGTTAGTACTGCCGTTAATGATTTCATTAAAGAACTAGAGAAAAATCCTTCTCTTGTAAGTATTGTAAATACTAGTGAAAACTAAGTGATTACTTTGCAAATATATTAAAATATATTATTATATATATAACGTAGTTATATAATAATATATTATTAATATATTTGCACTACAAATTAAACATAAAAATAATAAAGTTATTATGATTAAAGTAAAACAAAGTAATGCTGTTAGTGCATATAATGTACTCAAGCAAATTAAGACTAAAGAACTTCCTGCTGAAGTAGCTATTGCTATTTGGAAGAATGTAAAAGTATTAAAACCTATTGCAACTTCTTATGAAGAAGCTATTAAAGATTCTAAAGAGTCTCTTAAAGGCGATAATGATGAAGAAATGTCTAAACTTCTTGCTGAACTTCAAAAGAAAGAAACTGATGAAGCTGCTGGTAAATATACTTTTACTCGCACTGATAATGAAAATCGTGTTAAAGTAACTGAGTATTATTCTAATGCTCAAAATAAACTTAATGCTTTTATTAAAGACCTTGATAATAAAGAAGTAGAAGTAGAACATACTACTATTAAAGAGGATGATTTAATTAAAGCTCTTATTGGTACTGATTTTAATATTGGTGTTATTGAACTTATTGATTTCTTATTTGAAGATGCTACTAAAGCAGATAATAAAGAAGATAAGTAAAAACATTAAACCCGCCCCGTAGAAGAAGTAATTGGTAGAACTTCTACTAATCATACCTTTTACGGGGCGGCTTTCATATTAATAATTTAACTAATACTGATATGGCTTCTATTGCTCAACTTACTAGTGAAATTTTACATGGTGTAGGTCAGCCTAATAATCATACTCTACGTGAAAGAGTTCGTAATGCTATAATTCATACTCGTAATGAACTTATACGTAGAAGTTATGAAAATCATGCTTACGTTGATAAAATTCATACTCAACGTTTTAAAGTTTCACTTATTACAGTTAATGATGGTGATGTAGAACTACCTGAAGATTATGAAGGAGTTCCACTTGATAAAATTAAAAGAACTCTAGATAAAGTTCCAAGACCTATTAGACTTACTAATAATCTTCCTTTTGATAGAGTTAGTTCTGTAGGATATAAAACTAATAGAGAGTTTCCTTATATTAAAGAAACTACTACTAGATTTAAAAGAAGTGTTCCTGGACTTTGTGGTGCTATTAGTTATGACTATATTAATGAATATCTTTATTTGTTTCCAGCTAGTAAAGATAGAATTGTTCCAGTAGATACTATTGTTATTGAATCTGCTTTTGAACATCCTAATCAAATTCTAGATATTAATGGAGACCTTACTGTTGAGAATCATCTTTATGATGACAACGAGTGGTTACTTAGTGAAGATATGATTGGTCAAATAAAAGAAATAATATATAAAAGGGAACTATTAAACCAACATCAAGAAACAGATGAAGTTCCTAATGCTATAAAATATAATTAGTGTATGACTGCTGTAAGACTTAATCCAATAAATATGAGTAAGTATCATCAAGATATGAAAGATGCTTTTACTCTAGAACTTGAAAGAGCTAGACTTTCTTATGATGAACTAGCTGGTAATATAGTTGAAAAACGTTCTAAGATTGTTCCTTATGTTGATAGTTTTGCTCTTCCTGTAATTGACTATCCGGAGTTTCAACAGAATAAGTATATAAATGGTCGTCTTGAAAATGCTGCAAAAGGTATGTATGAAGATAAACGTAATGACCTTGAACATAAACATCTATGTTTTAGACTTGTTGCTTATGCTGTTGATTTACGAAAGATGAGTGAACTAGAACAAAAGATTAAACTTTATGAGAAATGTATTGCTCTAAACTATGCTGAGTATAGAAATATAATTGGTATATTTTATAATAAAGTACATGATGTTCTTATTCTTAAAGCTCATGGTTATCGTCTTGAAGGTAAACTAGGTTACGTTTGCATTAATAGAGTTCTTAATACTGGTTGTAAGATTTGTGACTTTGTTGCAACTAATAAATATAAGAAAGAACTTGAAGCTAAAGGCATTAGAATTTGGAATAGAGAAGAAGCTGAATTTGCTAAAGCTAATGGCTTAGAATATGATGCAGTTGACCCTAGGATTTATAAAGCTGATGAAAGTTGGTATGAACTTGCTCTTTGTAATTGTACTCTTCATAGAGCTTATGGTTATAAACTAAGCATGATTGATTATCGTTCTGTAAAAGTCAGACAATATACTAATGAAGGTTTAATTAAACTTACTGGTGGTGACAAAGAAAAGATATGTCATTTACCTGTATCTCTAAAGATTAAACTAACTCTGTGTTTACAAGTAGATAAATTAATGTATACTAAATTTGTTAGAAATGAAAATCAAACAAAATGTGGATATGAAGCGCATCATTGGTAAAGTTGATAATGACTTTAATCTTAGTGAAAGTGATTGGATTCCTCGTGCTGCTGCTTGGATAATTGATGCACTTAGCCAAATGAAATGTCTTCCTATGGCTAAGAAAACTAGAAGGCTTCAAATAGTTAATCGTATAGGTATATTTCCTTGTCAGTTAAATGCTACTGACATTAAAGTATTTGATGATTACGGTTGTGAAATAAAACAACTTGAAGCTAATAATAGTTGTTGTAATTCAGGATTTGGTTCTAAAACTAATGTAGAACCTAGTCCTGAAATTGCTGTTATAGATGATACCAATAAAACTGGTCGTAATTTTATGAGGGTTGCAACTATTAGAAAAGCTGATGATAGTCGAAACTTTGTAATAACTAATAATGGTCATATTGAACTTAACTTTGATACTGATTGGATAAATGTTCAAAGTTTTGAACCTATGACTTATCACGATGATTATTATGATTGTGAAGTTCCAATGGTTTATGATAATGGTATTCTATTAGAAGCTATAAGTTTTTATATTCTATATAAATATCTTAGTCGTGGTAGTCATCATCCAGTTTATGATTTAAAGAGTAGTAGTCCTGTTACTAATCCTTATATTCAATGGAAAGAATTAAAGAGTAAAGCTATTGCTTCTGTTCGTAATGATTTATATAATGCTGATGGTTGGAGAAACTTCTTCTACAATTCAACATTTGACCCAAGAAGATAATAATTATGAATATAGTAAAAGAACTCAATTTAAATAAAACTCCAAACGTTGTTCCTAATGGAAGTTTGGTATTTGCTAAGAACATTAAAGTTAGTCCTGATAATTCGTATATTACTAATGAAGAAGGATTAACTTATGCTTTTAGTACTCCAGTTGAAGGTAAAATAGTAGGTATAATTCCTTGTATGAAAGAAATTGTAATACTTAGTTACCTTGAAGCTGATACCGGTGAACATAGTTCTCATATTTATCGCTGTATAGAAAATGAAGTTACTGGTCTTCTAGACTTAAATGAAGTAGGTAATGCTTGGACTTATAGTGGTGGTAAAATTGTAGGTACTTATACTTATAATGTAAATAATGAACTTATTGTTGCTATTGGAGAATATGATGCTACTAAAATTATTACTCACAATAGTAAAGACGATGATGGTGTTTATGAAGAAGTTGTAAAAAATAATATTCCTCTTAAAACTATTAATCTTTCTCGTTGTACAAAAGAAGATAATCCTGAACTATATTCTATTTGTGCTAATATTCCAGTAGCTAATCTTAGTCTTAAAGATAAAGTTCCTGGAATTAATATGCCAAATGGTATTTATCAATTCTTCATTCGTTATGAGATAGATAGTAATTATTATACTAATTGGTTTCCTATTGGTAGTAGTTATCATGCTATAAATCTAGAAGATAAAGTAATTATAAATCACGTTTATGATATAAAGAGTGATACTAATCTTGCTACAACTCGTTGTGTAGGTTCATACAATAATGATAAGAAAGATTGTAATTATAATCTAAAGTTTAATATTAACTTTGATGATAATTATAATTATAAAGCTTATCAAATAGGATATATACTAAAACATGAAAATACTGCTTTACCTCGTATTTGGAGAAAGTTTAGTTTTGATGTTCGTGAATTTATATTTGATGCTAGTAACTTTGAAGAAACTTCAATAGATGAATTAACTAGTAATAGTTTTAATTTATTTAATGTTGCTTCTCTTTGTAACTATGAGAATCGTCTTTATATTGCAAACTATGATGAAAGTGATTATAATGTAAATCTTAAAAATTATGCTGCAAAGATTAGAGCAAAGATGATTTATGAACCTTGTTCTAAATCAAATACAACTAATACTACAACTAAAGAATATGAAATATATACTTTTAGTTGGTCAACTAATGCTATATTTGCTGCTATTGTAGAAGTATCAAAACCTTCTACTAATACTATTGTAAATGTAGATGGAACTAACATTACATATCATATTGTTTTAAATGCTAGAGATTACAATGAGCTTAAACGTTATCTTTGCTTTGTAGCTAGTGATAATGAAAATGTTAGTGACTTTGATAATCTTGCTCTAGGCGGTTATGAAGGTAAGCATTTATATCCTTGTTCTAATATAGCTTTTGGTATTAACAATGATGGTACTTTTGATATTATAAGTATTCCTGTAAACGGTAAATCTAGTAGATTATATGGTGGTCTTGGTAAAGGTAGTGGTACTGACCATAAACATAAAGGTTTAAAAATTAATACTTCTGGTAAATGGAAATCTGCTGCTTCTTATAGACCAAATAGATTTAGAATGAGTAAAGCTAGTAATACTAGAGTATATACTACTACTGTATTAGTAGATGATGCTGTTAGAACTTTAATGCCTAATAGTGTATATAATTTCTTTATTCATTATGTTCGTAAAGATGGTACTTATACTAATGGCTATCAACTTAGTAATGATATTCTTCCAACTACAATTTTGAATACTGTTACTATGACTGGAAGTTCTACAATAGATGTTCAACTTAGTAAGTTAACATCGTTGAAAGAACGAACTAGTAGTAGTACTTCTGGTAATGATAGAGATTTTACTAATTTACTTAGTATTGAAGCTCTTAAAGATAAATATGCTTATGAAGTTGTAAGTACTGCGCCTTCTCCTTCTAATGCAACTATTTGTAAAACTGCTAGTTTTGGATATTATAAAAACTATAATAATGACCTTTTATTTAAAACTGGTTCAAGTCATAGTTTTGATAGTGCTAATGATAATACTTTATATAGAATTAAAGTAGGTTTTACTAATATTGAAATACCTGATGATTATATTGGTTTCTTCTTTAGTTATGAAAAACCAGAAGTAACTAATAATTATCAAGCTTATTGTGCTAAGAATGGAGTAAATGCAAGTCTTTTTAAAGCTAGTGAAGTAGAAACTGGTAAAGTTAATTATAATGGTTCTATATATGTACCTGAATATAAAATAACAAGTAATGGTTATATACTTCCTAGTACTAATCCAGCTTATATTAATAATTCTAGTATAGTAGCTAGTAATGCTGTAGATAGTGATAGTCTTAGTAATACTATGAATACTGCTGGAATGGATGGAGGTATAGTTCTTAATTTAAAAGATAGTAAAGGTAAAATAACTCCTGATATTGGTGAAGTTGGAAATATTATAATATTTAATCGTAATATATATTGTAAGAAAGATAAAGAACTTATTAGTTTTGGTCCTGTATGTTATAAACATGCTGATGTCAAAACTTATAGTTATGCTGATAGTAATGATGCTGATAATTTTCCTAACAATTATGTTCATAATTATGATTTTAATTATCCTGCATTCTATGTAAATGATAAGACTTTAATTTATCAACGTAGAGTATATATATCAGATACTGGTAAAGTATATGATGTACAAGATAATAATTCTATAAATAAAGATTGGACAAGTTCTACTACAGAATATGCTAAGATTGTAAATTATAGTAAGTTTAGTAGAGTTAATACTAATGCTATTTCTATAAAGAAAGAACCTAGTTATTTGGTTGGTGTTTTAGGTGATGATGAAAGTGGTGCTGGTAGTCATCAACGTAGTGTTAACTTTATAGTTCAGCCATTAAATGCTACAGACCTTATAGAATTAAAAGATACGTATATAGAAAGTAATTATAAACTTTATACTAATTATAAAGATAATCTTAATTATGATTCTTATAAACGTGCTACTATTCGTCGTAGTGATGTAATTGGTGATGAAAGTCTTGCTAACTCATGGAGACACTTTAGAGCAAACAACTATAAAGTGCTTTCCAAGAACAAAGGCAACATTACAAATATCATTGGCGTAGGCACTGCATTTTTCGTCCACACGGAGCATTCTTTATTTTACCTTAATAGAGATAACCTCCTCAAGACATCGGGCGACACAGCGCAATTAAAAATGCCAGATTTATTTGAAGTAGAACCTATTGAACTATTTACTAGTAATCATGGTTATGGTGGACTTCAACATCCTCAAGCTTGGACTGTTAATAGTAATGGTTATTGGTTTGTAGATGCAGACAATAAAAGAATATATAACTTTGATAATAATCATCTTACTGATTTAACTAGTGATATTCTTAATTGGATGAATAATGTTCAAATAGCAGATGCTCACATGGTTACAGATTTTGCTAATGCTCGTGTAATTATGTGTCTTGCTTATTATAGTGAAGATGTTGGAGATAGAGAGCATAATCAACCTGGTTATATTACTTTATCTTTTAATATAATTAGTAAGAAGTTTGTTAGTATTCATGATTATAAATTTAACTTAGGTGTAAATACTAAAAATCATTGTTATTTTTATTATGCTGTAACAACTAGTTCTTTCCTTTATTGTTTCCATAAAAATACTCCTTTAGGATTCTATGGTAAAACTGGAGATTATGCTGGACTTGATGACCATGCTTATGGTTTCCCAGCTATGAGTACAAATCTTACTATACAAAAGGAAGATGGTACTGAAGAAACTAGAACTGTTCATCCTGCTATATTTGATGTTATCGTAAATGAAAATTACAATATTCCTAAATGTATTAATTCTATTAGTTATATACTTAATAAAGAGTATGCTTACTTTAGTAATCAAGTTACTAGAATGGCTGAACCGCTTATGGGCAATGGAACTTATGGTGATATAGAACATTATAGTGGTGATAAACTTCGTATTTATACTGATAGTAATGATACAGGTGACTTAGATATTTCAGGACATAAAATGATTAATGATGATACTGTAACTAGAGATAGAACTCCAGATTACAAAGTTCCTTATTATGATAAAGGTATTTGGAACTTTAATTATATAAGGAATTATATTAGTAGTAAACTTACTAAAGAAGAGATATGTAAACGTTATAACTTGGATATTAATAATCTTACTCCTGCACAAGAAACTAAGATTCAAACTATGCTTAATAATCCAAGTGATGAACGTAATCTAGTTTATGGTCGTTATTTCGTTGTTAGATTTATATTTAGAAATATAGATAATGTTCCTTTTAGATTTGAGGATTTAAATATTAATTATTCAAAGTATTAAATTATGACTTGTAAAATTAAAAGAAGAAGTCTTCGTTGTGGTGGTAGACCTAAAGCTGACTTCGGTAGTCTTTTTACTTCTGTTATAGCTCCTACTCTTAGTGCAGCAGGTTCTATAGTAGATGAGTCTATAGACAATAATAAGACTGCTACTAATGGTGTTGTTAATAACAATACTACTATTCCTAGTGACCCAACTAAAACTCCTACTATGAGATTAGGTGGTAGAAAGAAATGTTGGATTGGTGCAGCTATTGGTGCTGCTACTAGTATAGCAGGTTCTTTATTTGGTGCTGCTGCTCAAAAAAGAGAAATGCGTCGTCAAAAGAGTATTCAAGATTGGCAGAATACAACTCAAGAAGCTGCTAATATGACTACTGCTCTTAATAATAGTCAAGATTATCAAGAAGATTATCTTAGACAATTTAGAACTGCTGCTAGACTTGGTAAAACTCTTGGAGCTAAAGGTATTTATATTACTGATGGTGGAGATGCTACTAAGATAGGAAACAACACATATCTTCTACGGGGCGGCTCTCACGAAGATGTGAATGAGACTGGTCAAACTGGTATAGGTATTAACGTTGGCGGTAATGAAGTTGAAGCTGAAGGTGGTGAAGTTGCTCAGAAGAAGAATGGTGCTCTAAGAATATTTAGTGCTCAACCTATTCTTGGTAATGGTATGAGTCCTGCTCAAGCTATTCTTAGAGGTTATAATAAAGATGTTGTATTTAAACAACAACAAGCATTTAAGAGAAGAAATGGTCTTAAAGATGATGGTAGTAAAGCTGCTTTTGGTAATCTTATTACTATACCATTTGCTGGTATTGCTAAAAACGTTGTAGATTATTTTAGTGGGACTGGTAAATACGTTCCTAAACGTGTAAAAATTAGCAATAAAACTGTTAATAAAAAACCAATAAGAAATGGTCAAGTTGGTAATTTTAGAGTAGTTAATGGAAAATATATTCCTAACGAAAAATCTCTTCGTCAAGTGTATCCTGAATTTGATATTATTAGTATGGGAAGAGGTCTTCCAGTAGGAAAGGCAGCTAAAGCTACAGCTAAAGCTGTAAAAAATGAAGTTAGTTATATTAATCGAATTAGTAAAAGTAGATTATATTCAGACAATCCTATAGTTAATACTTATGCTACTTATGCTAGAAGATATAATCTTCCTGATAAAGCTAGAGTTCCATATATGATACGTAGAGTTAAGTCTGACGAATTGCCATCTATAAATAATGGTAGAATTACAATGAGTGGAGGTAGATTTAATCATACTAATTTTACGTATGATAGACCTGTAGTTTCTCATAGAAAAGGAAAATGGGATACTGCGCAACAAACATATTTAATTAATGGTAGAAGACTTGTTTCAGAAAATAAAGGTAATTGGGGTAGTATTGAGCCTAGTGATATGTTTACTATCCAAGACCCAAAAGAAGGATTAACAGTTCCTGCAAAAGATGTTATATTAGTATCTGGACACAAAGGTCTTTTAAGTCAAGCTAAATCTAATGGAATTAAAATTGCAACAAGTCCACAATTACAAAGAATAGAAAAAAGTATTACTCCTAGACAATCTATTGGACGTTTTAACTTAGCTGGTGGAGAAAGAAGACATTATAATACTCCTTATTGGATTGATGTAAATAATATAGTAAAAGAATATGGTACTCCAAAACTTAAAGATGTACGATTACTTGAAGAAATAACTGGTCTTAAAAGCGGAGTTAGTAAGTTAGATAATAATGCTATAAAAATAATCAATGATGCTAAAGGTTTTAATAAATTATCATTAAATGAAGCTGAACAAGTTATGAATCAAACTTATCCTAATGGTAGAGGTGTTAATTTTGTAAATGATAGAGAAGTATATATAACAGGCGAACTTCCTTATAATAATTTATTTTACGACCCTGCTACTTATGCTGAAGCTAAGTATACTTTTCCAAAGCGTCTTGGCGGTCGTTGTAAACTTAGAAATGGCGGTTTAACTTCTAAAAATAGAGGTTCTTCTAAACACCCATATCCTTCTGTATCATCTAAAGATTTTGCAGGTGGTGGTAGAAGTTATCCTATTCCAACTAAAGCTGATGCTGTTGATGCTTTAAGACTTGCTGGTCTTCATGGAAGAAGTGATGTTAGAAGTAAAGTATATAATAAATATCCTAGTCTTAGAAAGAAAAGTTTGTTAGGTAGTTGTAGCCGCCCCGTAAAATGTATGAGACCTAAAGCTGCTATTGGTATCTATACTCCTTTTAATAAACGTTATACTTCTATTTACGATGCTCCAGATTATGATTATGATTATGATGGTGGTAATGCTTTAGGTAATAATGAAGCTGTAGTTACAGCTAAGAGAATTAAGCCTACTTTTATGAAACCAAATAATGATGCAATGAATATTATTAATCATCCTGCTAATGAAACTCCTTATATTTCACAAAGACATAATCGTAGTCGTACTATATTTAGTGGTGGAGATTATTTAGGATTAGGTATTGATACTCTTGCTGCATTAAGTACAGGTCTTGTAAATTATAATACTGCTGGTAAATATGTTCTTCCTGATAGAGCACCTATTATTCAAGCTAGTAAATTGCCTACAACTTATAATGTTAATCCTGAAATAGAAGAGGTTAAACGTTATAGAGATAGACTTACTGGACAAACTTTTAATAATACTTCAAGTTCTGTAGCTGCTCTTAATAGAAGTGGTGCTATTAATCTTGATGCTCTTTCTAATCTTAGTAAACTTTGGGCTACTAAAGAGAATGAAGAGAACAAGATGCTTACAGAAGATGCTAAGAATCAACAAACTGTTGCAGCACAAAATGTACAGAATGAACTTGCTCGTCAAAGTGAGATTGCTAGAATTAAGAATGAAGCTACTCAAGCTAAAGGTGATGCTCTTAATGTTGGTCTTAGCGGATTGTCTCAAGCTTGGACTAATTTCTGGACTGCTGGTAGAACTGCTTATGAAGATGACCAAGCTAGACGTGCAATGATTGCTTCTAGTAAAGATGCTACTCCTACTAGACTTATGGAAATGGATTTTGATTTATCTCCTGATGTTATAGCTGCTCTTTATAGAACTACTAACGAAGATAGAACTAAACGATTCTATTTGTCTAGATTGTCTCCTAAACAAAGACAAAAATACGGTATAAATTAATATTATATAAATACTTCTGATAGTACTATTACTATCAGAAGTTTTACTATTTTTGTAATCAGTAATTAAATAATAATATTATGACTTATAAAAACAATCAAAGTGGTATTACTATTGGAGGTTATGTTCCTCAACGTGTACCAGTTCGTTCAAATCTTGAAGCTCTTAGTCAAGCATTAAATAAAATTGATGAGCGTTCTGATAAAGCAATTCAACAAAAGTCTGCTATTACAAACGCTATTGGTCAATTAAAACTTAATGCTGCTGAGGATAAATGGAAATACGATTATGCTAAACGTATTGAACAAAAGATTAATGATGCTGCTCAATATGGTGATTATAGTAGAGCGTTAGATGTTGCTACTGAACTTGCCGGAAGTGCTACTTCTTCTCCTGAAGTTATTGGTCGTATTCGAGCTAATGAAGCTTATGAAAAGAAGAAAGGTGAAATTGAGTCTCTTGCTAATAGTGGAGTTATTAGTGGACTTACTAAAGAACGTTGGCTTGCTCAAAATAAATATGCTTATGAAGATATTCGTGATGAAAACGGCAATATAGTTGGAGGTACAGATTGGAAAGCTGGATGGGACCCAGTTAAAAAAGTTGATATGGCTAGACTTGTTACACTTGCTGGTCAACTTGCTGCTCCTGTAAAACGTGCTACTAGCAGTACTTCTCAACATAGTGTTTCCGATGAACAAGGTATAGGTAATGGTGGTACTAGTACTCCTGAAGGTCTTCGTTCTGTAAAAACTGGTTATAGTACTTCTAGTGGTTCTAGTTTTCAAAGAGAAACTTTAACTAAACAAAAGATTGATGAAGTTTATAATAAACTTTTTGCTCTTGATGGAGATAATATGAATGCTCTTATTCAACAATATGATGATATTAAGTGGAAAGTCAATCAACTTAAAGATGAACTTAATACTACTACTGACCCTGAAAAACGTAAATCTCTTCAAGATAGTATTAATGTTTTTAGTGATGATATTTATGATTCTAATGGTCAACCTCTTAAAGTTAAAGAATATATGCTTAGTAAGATAGGTATTATTACTAAAGATATGGCTTATGATAATATTACTGTTAGTCATACTTCAGGTAGTTCTGAAACTAGAGGTTTAACTTATGGTACTAAATATGCTCTTGGCTCTGGTACAAATACTAGTAATATTACTGCTCCTCTTCCTACATTAGGTGGAACTTATTATAGTAATCCTGGTGAAGTATCAACTAGTATTGAAAATGGTAGTTCTTGGTTTCAAGACCAACTTTCTCAAGGTGGAGTATTAAATTAAATTAGTAAAATTATGCTTAGTAAAAAAATATATAATCAATTTATAAGTGATGGAGATTATGTTGGTGCTGCTAATTATTTATCTCGTGCTCACTTTAGTGACCCAGTTAAACAGTCTCTTGTAAATCAAGCTATAAAGAAGCTTAGAACTGATGGTCGTAGAATACAAGGTATGATGAGTAAAGCTGATGAAAATCAACGTAAAGCTTTTAGTTTTCTTAATGCAGTAAATAGTAATGGTATTCTTCCTGGTCTTAATAATGGTACAGATTCTGATGGTAATATACGTGCTTCAGATAATGCATTCAGTAAAGATTACGCTGAAGCTAAACGTAGATTAGGTAGTCAAGGCTCTAAAGAAGCAGAAAGTTTATCTATTAAGTTTGGTGGACAAACTGAAAAAAGAAGACTATTAGGTTTAGATTGGCTTGCTAAAGATTACGAGTATAAAACTGATGCTTTTGAAGATATGCTTAGAAGAAGCAGACTTAGTAAAGATGCATTAATTAAATCAGGAGCTAAAGTTAAAATAAAAGACGGTCAATATGTTCTTGATATTAGTAAACGTAATCCTTTATTTAATAAAGTATATAATGCTTTACTTAGTACTAAAGGTTACGATAACAAATACAGATTTCAAGTAGCAGGAGTTGATGCTAAAGGTAAACTTATAGGTATTAGTGATAGTGACAAAGATTATATTAATTGGAGAAGTAGAACAGATATAACTAATACTGATGGTTATTATATTAACCCTACAGGTAATAATAATTTTGAAATGCCTAATAATATTATAGCTGTTGCTAGTAAAGCTATCCGCCCCGTAAAAGGTATTGATACTGATGGTTCTAAGTTATCTACTGTTAGTTCTATGATTCTTTCTTTTAATAGTGCTCGTAGAAAACAAATTAGTGATGCTCTTAATACTGGTAGACTTAATACTGAATTAGCCAATGCTCTAGTAAAAGAGAATAGTAATGCTATTATTAATGGTCTTATGAATGCTGATTTTACTCAGTATGAAATGTATGTTACTGATGAAGAAAATCCTGATGACCATACTACAGTTCGTCACATAGTAGATAGTAGTAACGAAAAAGCTAATATTCAAGATTTAGTACGTGCAGCTATTTCTAGTGGAAAGTTTGATCCAGAAACTCAAGTTTCTCTTGGTATGCAAGGTAATCAAACTGGTTATGTTATTACTATTCCAACTAAGATGGATAATGATACAGAAACAGGTAATCAAATTGAAGATATTAAACAAAATAGTCGTCAGATATTTATTCCTGATTTTATGAATGGTGAAGCTGAGAAACTATTCTCTCAAAATTCTCAGACTAGAGCTATGAAAGAACTTGCTAGTATGGAAATGTATAATTATCCTGTTGATATTCCTCAAGATGGTAGACTTAATGTTTATAATGACCCTTCTACTGGAAAGGCAGTTTATCAAATGGAATACAATAGTGGTAGAGTACAACCTTTAACTAGAGAAGATGCACTTCGTAAAGTTAATAAAATGCTCATAGTTGAGGATGGTATTGATTTAGCTAATAAACAATTTTATGATGAAGATGGAAATCTTCGTAAAGGTCTTAGAAATAAAGATGGTTCTTTAAATGCTCAATTTCAACAAGATTTAAGTAGACAAGTAGATGCTTATGTTACTAGTGCTATGAGTGAACTTTATCCACAAGCTTGGCAAAGTTTTGCTCCTATTGCTAATAATGTTATAAATGGAGATTTTTCATCTGAAGATTATAAGACTAAATTAGCTAAAGCTATGAAGAGTTTTGTAGATACAGATAATATTAATCTTATTAATAATCAAAGAGCTATTTATTCTAATTATATTCTTAGTAATATAGGAATGTATGATAATGATGCTTATAATATTGATTAATTATGAATACAGAAAACGTTTTTAATAATAGTGGAGTTATAGTTAGTAATCCTAATTATAATCCTAAAACAAAGAAGGGTCGTGCTCAACAACCCTTCTTTCATACTTTAGATGTAAGCCAAGATATTACATCTAGTGCAGCTAATGAATTTGCAAAGAACGCAGATAATGTTTGGGTAATGGGTGATACTCATAGTTATCAACGTTATGGTGTTACTCCTAATCTTATTACTAATCTTGATAAAGAGCGTGCTGAAAACCAGTCTAACTTTGCTAAAACATTTAATTCTTTAGGTCAAACTCTTGTTAGTCAAGCTATTCTTGGTACAATCAAAGCTGTACCTGATTTGTTTGATGCTGTTGCAAATGGTTTCTTTACTAGTGATGGTGATTATCAAAATCCTATTAGTAACAAAATTAAAGAATGGCAAGATTATTTTAACCAAGAAGTTGCTCCAATATATAGTGACCCTGAACGTAATGATATTTATAGTGGAGGTCTTACAAATTTTGGTTGGTGGGCTAGTAATTTTCCTAGTGTAATGTCTAGTTTAACTTTACTTCTTCCTACTACTGGTATTATGAAAGGTGCTGGTGCTATAGGTAAAGCTCTTAAACTTGGTGCACGTAGTCGTAGTGGTCTTAAAAGTTTATTTGGTATTAACAAAACTCTTGATAACATTGAACGTGGAATAGAAGGTGCTCAACTTAGTGGTTTTCAATCTGCTGCTGCTAAAATTATAAATAGTACTAGAGAAGGCGGAAAACTTAATACTTTTGCTAATGTTGGAGGTAATGCTGTACTTCAACGTATGATGGAAAATTATCAAGAAGCACAAGGAGTTTATCAAGATGTTTATAAAGATGCTACTGATAAACTTAATAATATGAATAATCAAGATTATCAAGCTTTTGTAAATAAGAATCAAGAACTTCTTCAAGACGTTGATACTTCTGATAGAAATGCTGTTGCTAGAAAAATTTCTAAAGCTTCTGCCGATGAAGACTTTAAATATAACTTTGGAAACCTTACTTTTGATATTATTCAAATGTATGGACTTAGAGGTTTTTGGAAAGGTCTTAAAGATAGAGGTGGAGCTTATAGTCTTAATCAAACTCTTCGTAATAATAAACTTGCTATAGGTAAAACTGAAGAAGAAATTAAAGCTGCTGCTGATAAAGTTTCTGCTTGGACTAAAGCTCGTAATAAAGTTTGGGATAGAATTAAAAACGAAAAACTTATTGTAGCTGGAGAACTTAGTGAAGGTGCTGA
>UMLE01006384.1_pt1 | contig 47798 bp, 43 predicted proteins | sample 1966461 | NCBI WGS metagenome assembly UMLE01 (sample SAMEA4836196, study PRJEB28245) | human gut metagenome | biome: gut microbiome; material: fecal sample | place: Denmark | collected 2008 | reverse complement strand
GGTACTAATCTTGGTAAAGTACTTCTAGATGAAGCTGATGCTGACAAATCTCCTTGGGATGATAGAATGAAAAAGTATCTCCGTAGTGGAGGTCTTGCTGATTCTGCTTTTTGGGGAGTAATGGGTGGTATTGTATTTCATCATTTAGGTTCTACTTTTGGTAAAATTCAAGCTACTATAGATGAAAAGAATAAGACTAAAAAAGATGATAAAACTGGTGAAAGTGCTCCTACTTCTTTTGGTCTTAGTGAAACTGGAGAAATTAAAGCTCGTAGAGATAATATGCAATCTTGGTTGAATACCTTTAATATATTCTTTGATAGAGCTGCTAAGATTAAAGAAGGTATTAATCCTTTTGCTGGTATTAATGAGAAAGCCAATATTAAAGGTAATACTACTGCTCAAGAAATTGCTAAGTCTAGAGCACAAGATGAACTTATTACTGATTTGACTTTGAATGCAGCACATCATGGTAACGCTGGTTATCTTCGTGAGTTTATGAAATCTGATGAAGTACGTGATGCTTTAGTAAATAAAGGCATTGTTACTAAAGAAGATGCTACTCAAACTCAGCAAGAGATACTTAATAAAATGGATGAAGTTATTCAACAATATAATAATGAACTTACTAGAGTTATAAATATTGCTGATAACTATGCTGCTCATCGTAAAGATGACCAAGTTATTCCTATTGAATATCTTCAAATGATTGCTACAAATAATGTCAAGTATGGTCAAGATATTGCTCGTCAAGAAGATAAACTTAATTTAACTCAATCTAATATTAATTCTGCTCTTCAAGTTAAAGAAATAGCTGATAAACTTGGTGATACTTCTATTGATGATTTGCAAAGAGTTGCAGCTCAAACTATTCTTGCTAATAATCTTGCTGAACTTTATGCTCAACGTAGAGAAATTGAAGAATCTGCTAAGACTGATATTAGTCAAGCTGTTGCTCTTGATAATATTAATAAAAATATAGCTGCTGTTCAAGCACAACTTACTCCTGATTATCTTCGTGAAGCTGTTCGTACTGGAATTACAGCTTTTCATGATGAAAATGGTGTTCTTAAATTTAAACCTAATGAAGGTGCTAGTAAAGAACTTAAAGATATTATGTCTTTAGACCTTACTGATGCTGAAGGTAATGAAGATGCTAATAAACGTGCTGATTACTTCAAAAGACTTGATGAGTATGCAATTAAGCATAACATTGTTGGCGAACTTAGTAAATATTCTGATGAGCTAAGTATTGCTGAACAAAATAAAGCTTTTGAAGATAATCGTAGAAAAGCTAATGAAATTCTTACTGCTGCTGATGAATTTGGTATTCCTGGCGTTGTCGGTAAAAACTTTACTGATTTACTTGTTGATAAAGCTATTGCTGAAGTTAATAGAGATTATCTTAGAAGTAAGCAAGTTAAGAATAGAGAAGATATTGCTAGTGAACTTAGTTTCTTAAATCAAACTCTTGATGATGCTAGAGTTAAAGTTGTAAATCAAAGTTTCGATACTGTTAAGGATATAGCTAAACGTAATAAAGATAATCGTGATTCTATTATTAATGCAGTCGGTGCTTATTACAATCAAGACTTTGAAAATTATGATAATTTTGTATCTATTCTTAATGATAAAGATAAAGCAGATTTAAAAGAATCTTTAGATGCTCTTCATCTTAGTGGTAATCTTAATTATCGTTTTGGTGAGCAAATACAAGAAATGCTTGCTAAAGATGATTTATTTGAAGATACTAAACCTGCTGCTACTCAAGCTCAAGAAGAAGAAGCTGAACAACTTAATTCTGCAACTCCTACTTCTACTGAAGCATCACCAACAGTAGAACCCCTAAATTCTTCACTCTCAGCCCCTCAAATTGGACAGACGAACAATTTATCAGGTTCATCACTTGAAAGCGTCACAGCGCAAGGAAATACGCAATTATCGAATGTTGGTACACAACAGCCTGCTACGAAACCAAGTAAAATCGGAAAATTAAACTTTGCAAATAATAAGTTTGTAGCTAGTACTGGTAATGAGACTGCTTCTGATGATTATCAACTTATTCCAACTCAGAATAACGATGAGTATGAAGTTCATACTACAAGTAATGATAATATTGCAACTCTTACAACTAATGAAGATTTATTTGCTAACGCTAATATTGCTACTCAAGATAACGTAGGTATAACTTCTTATCCTATTATTAGACTTACTGGTAATGATTTTGAAGTTGTTAGTCAAGGTAAACTAGGAATTGAAGATGTAAAAGAAGAAGAACCTTCATCGAAAACACCTTCTACGGGGGGACTAGAACAAACTGAACCAGTAGAATCTCCGGCAGCAGCTGAACCTACTCCTGAAGTAGAAGAAACTACTCCTGAAGTTGAAGAACCTAAGATTCCTGATTTTATGGGTAATGCTTCTGATACTAAAGTCATTAGAGATGTTATTGCTGAATTAAAAACTACTCCTGATTTAGATTTAGATACTAAAGCTAAGAGTATTCTTGATGACTATGTAGCTAAAGGATATAGTGAAACTGAAACTAAAAAACAAATAGATAGTGCTTTTAGACGTATTCGTAAGAGACAAGAAAAACTTATGAATAAAGAAAGTACTGTTGCTTCTGTTTATTTTAGTAGTTTTGACCAAGAAGAACGTAATGCCAAATCTAAAAATGGTAAAGCTGTAGTATTTGATGATTCTTATAAAAAAGCTGTTAGTGACCTTCTTGATGTATATGCTAAAGATGCTGAACTTCCACAAATCAATGGTAAGTATTATGGTAATCTTATGAACCTTATGGATTATATTAAGTCTGCTTATGATGATTATTCCATGGCTGACTTTATGTTTAATAGTTTGTCTGCTTATCTTAATACTCCTGAAGGTCAAGCTAAGTTTAATATTACTGATGCTAACGACGTTAGTAATACTGTTGCTTTCTTAAATAACTTCCATAAATCTCAAGCTGAAAGAGATGCTGCTCTTCCTAATGGAACTGTTCATCAAGTTAATATGAATCTTTCAGATTTTGGTACAAATGAAGATATGAAAGAAAATTATGCTGAACAAGTTAAACTTAAAAATGGTGATAAACTCACTATCGAAAGAGTTACTACAGTTAAAGGTACTAGTCGTTTAGGTATCAAATCTAATGGCAAACTTGTTGGTAGTATATCAATTCCTTCTACCGGAGAAAGAGGAGAATATGTTCAAAAGAATGATGGACTTATTTATCATATAGATAAAGCTGATGGTTCTAAAGATGGAGCACTTAAACAAGTTCTTAAAGATATAGCTAGAAGTAAAACTCCTGAGCATAAAAAACTTAATGAAATTATTCATAAAGCTGCTTTTGATAAGTTTAACGCTGAACAGCTAGTTAATGAATTTAAGAGTAATCCTATTGTTCAAGATATGGTTAAGAATAATATGATTAATTCTGATAAAAATGGTCCTGAATATGAAGTCGCTCTTAATGGTCTTGCTAAACTTTGGAGATATAATTATAAAGTTCTTACCGAAGGAAGAGTTAATAAGTTTACTGGTGCAGTAATTGCTAATTCTATTGATAAATGGTTTGATAATCTTCGTGAAAGTTATAATGAAACTAGTAAATTAGATAACAATCCAAACATTAATATTGTAGCTAGTGATGTATTTGAAGGTGAGCTTATTCGTAGTAATGATGGTACTTTTAAAAGTGATGTTGAAACTTCTCTACCTATTCAATTAGCTATTGCTAAAGATACTAAGTTTGAAATTGCTGCCAAATCTACTACTGGTGAATTTATTAATGGTATTGGAAGTAATAAATTTCTTGTTAATGTTGGTCGAACTTATATAACTGTTCCTCGTAGTAACGGTACTGTAGATATTGTAAATGCTTATCCTGTGAATTGGACAGGTGCTACATACTATACAAAAGATGACAAACAACAACATGTTGAGACAGGTAAAGACTTTAAGCAACTTCAAAATGCTATAATTACTCAAATTAAAGATAGACTTGCTTCTCTTAATGATGGTGATTTTGCTGAAAATAGAGATAATTTTATTGATTTTATTGATAATCTTCTTAATATCAATAAAAATCCTATTTTCCTTAGTAAAGAACTATCTGTATTTAGAACTGCAAATGTTCTTGGAGTTAACTTTGGTAATAATAATAATCAACTTCTTTTTTATAGAGATAAGAATGGTGATGGTATAGGTCAAATAATTAATAAAGTTGATGGTAAACCTAATTATATTTCTTACAATAGTGATTTATCTGCTGTAAGCGATAGACTTATTGAAGGAATAAAAAATCTTAATTTCAATATTAATTTTGCTGTTTTAAAGTCTGATAATAATCATAATATTCCTCTTCAAGGTATTACTAGTAGAAGTGCTGATGGTAAGTTTCAAATTACTATTCCTGAATATAAAGGAAAAGATGGTGTAAATATTACTTATGATAGTTTTAAAGATTTTATTCAACAAAACAATCTTCTTAGAGTTAATATGGCTCAAGAAAACGGTAGTAATATTAGAAGAACTGCTATTAATAAACAAGGTGCTAATGCTAGATTTAGTTTTCAAGTAACAAATAAACAAGAAAGCCGCCCCGTAGAAGATGTTGTTGATAGTTATATTTCTAAAGCTGATGAAATTAAATCCATTGTAACATCTGATTCTACAGATAAAGGTTTTGAAGTTGCTAGTGCTCTTTTATTAGATGATACATCTAAAGAGAAACTAAATAGTATTAAAAGTGATAGTTCTTTACGTAAACTTTTAGCTAAAGATATTATCTTTGACGAAGAATTTATGAGTAAAGAACATGCACAAGCTAATGCTGTTTGGAGCAAAACTAAAAGTGGTAAAGTTGTTATTGGTCAGAAATTCTTAGATATGATTAATAGTAAGAAACCTGGTGAAAAAGGTAGAGCTATTAGAACTTTGATGCACGAAAATCTTCATGGTTATATTGAAGATATGGCTAATAATAAACGTCATCCTAATGCGGTTGCTAATCTTAGAAATAGAATGCAAGATATTTATGATGATTTTGCTACTGCTATTAATAAAGATATTAATGATTTAAAAGCAGGAAATATTGATGAGATTAAACAACGTAGACATATTCAAGATAAAGCTACTCTTGAAAAGATTAGTGAGTGGCTTAACAATGTTAATACTTTTACTGCTGAAAGTTATGCTACTCGTGAGAATCCTCAAGATGCTCTAGAAGAGTTTATTGTTGAATCTCTTACCAATGTTGATTTAATGAATTATCTTAATCAAGTTGACGCTGATGGTGGAGTAGTTAAAGGTAATACTATTTGGCAGAAAATGCTCAAGTTTATTGGTGATTTGTTTGGTATTAATATTCGTCCTAATAGTCTTCGTGCTAAAGAAATGGAAGCTCTTGGTGAAATATTTAAGAATATTCAAGAAGCTGAAGTTAAAGCTGAAGAAAAAGAAGAAGTTACTCAACCAACAACATCTTCTACGGGGCGTATAGAAGAAGTTGAAACAGAAACAGTTGCTGATAATACTAATAGTGTTATAGATAGTGATGATGTTGGAAATGCTAATGAAACATTTGATATTAATGATGAAAATGTTGATGATGATGATGAATATGATGACGAAAGTACTAGTGAAGAAGTAGTCTTCAATTCATTTAACTCAACAATCGAATCTCTCCCAATGTCGGAACGTGCCAAATTTGCCTCTCTCGTCAGCTCTGCTGCGATTTCGATGTCTTGCAAATAGATTATTCATAGAATATATTTCGAGGTTCTAGAGGAGAATTTAAAATCCTCTAGAACTTTACTTTTTAATAACTAATTTAATTAATAAAATTATGGCTTGTAATTTTAAAACAACAAGTGCTGGCACAAGCATTAAACGTAAGGTTGGAGCAAATAATGCTCGTTTTGTAGCGTTAATTAGTCTTATTAGTAATCCTGAAACTGGAGGTTTTACTGATGAGTTTGTTAAGTATTATCAGAAAGTAAATCATACTGATAATATTCCTAGTGTTGATAATTCCGAAAGAGGAGTTATCGCTAAAACTGCTATCCGTTATTATAATAGTATTCACTTTGATGTTAATGCTCAAAGTACAGGTACTTATTATGATAAGGATGTAGATGCTTTCGGTTATAGTGATAGTCATGCAAAAGTATATGTTATTACTAGAGCAATTCCTAATATTATGCGTAGTATGTACGTTAGTGATATTAGAAGTGGAGAAATTGTTGATAAGGATACAATTCTTGGTGATTTAATTAAACGTACAAAAGTTAGAATAACTAAGGATGTTGCTGCTAATTATCTCAAAGCTATTGGTAAATCTGCAACTAATGCTGAAGTTAATAAGATAGCTGATGCGCTTCTTAATAATAATGAAACTTATTATAAGAAAGATGAACTTATGCTTGCTATATCTAAAGCTTTTGATAAGAATGGTGATGTTCAAGTTCAAAATACTTTTGCTATTTATAAAGATATATTTAAAGATACTACTGGTAAAGATTTCTTTAATAGAGTTATTATTGCTGACCCTATTATTGGTAATCTAAAATATAGTGATGAGACTGAATCTAGTCTTGCTGAAGCTTATGCTGAAGATTTCGATTCAGTAGATGATTCTTCTTATAACAATAATGAAGATGAAGATGTACTTACTGTAGGTGATAGACAAGATAATACTTGGAATGACCATAGTGGTCTTGGTTCTAGTTATATGAAAGGTTTTGACCTTGATATTCGTCTTAATCTTTCTATGATACCTAAACTTACTAGTAATACTGTTGGTACTAAAACTTTAAAGTCTGGTAAAGTAAAGGATGTTTATGATTACGATAAAAACAATCCTACTGGTAATGTAGATTATATTGATGTAAAAGATATTATTAGTACTCTTAGTGCTAAGAAAGATGTTTCTAATCTTAATACTTTTATTGATAGTGTAAAAGAAGCTAGTAATATTCCTGGTATGGAAGGTCTTATTAAACTTTATAAAGACCTTACTTCTGATTTAGATTATGCTGCTCGTCTTTATACTCAATTCAAAACTGTAATTAACAAATATGAAACTCGTATTGCTGATGAGAATACAGCTATGAATAAGAGTAATAAGAATAGTAATGCTCAGCAAGTTCATGCTCTTAGTTTCCTTAATGATGCTAAGTTTACTCACATAAATACTGATTCTGATGTTACTAATAAACTTGCTAATGAAGTAGATGAAACTATTGTGGAATATACTCAAGCTCTTGCTGCTGGAGATGAATTTGCTTTAGACCAAGCTAAACTTTATAATACTATTGTTGATAAAATTGCTTCTCGCATTAAAGATTATTATCCTAGTGCAGATAAAGCTTCTATTGATAATTATGTTCGTCTTGCTAATAATGGTGAAGTTGCTACTAATATGCGTTATCTTACTGATAGTCTCAGAAAGATAGCTAAAGCTTCTGATGCTACTACTTCTCAGTATACAGAAAATCGTGATGCTATTAGCAGTATTAACAAAGAAATTAGGAAACTCCAAACTAAGATTGACGCTCTCAATGAAGCTGGAGAACATAAAGGTATAGATAAAATTAATGAAGAAATAGATAAACTTGTTAGTCAAAGAGATAATATTCGATTTAGTGATTATCGTTCTCAAGATAGTATTACTCAGAGTATCGCTTTAGCTGATAAACTTTATCCTTATTCTTCTGTTAAAGTTGAACTTAATTCTCGTAATGGTTTAGGTAATCTTCAATCTGATATTATCAATAGTTCTATGATTACTTATCTTCTTAAAGTACTCAATAGTCCTAAGACTACTACTGATGAATTAGGTAATACTGCTCCTGAGTCTCTTGTTAACTTTGCCAAATTTAAGTTTAAGAATAATCAATATAATCTTAGCAATATTCTTATTGAGACTAGAGAGAATGGTAAGATTGTAAATTATGGTCTCTTTTATTATGATGCTGACAAACAGAAATATGGTGTTACTAATTATGCTTCTGGTTTACTTAACGTTGCATTATTTAATGGAGCTGTAAAAACTGATGAAGGTACAGGTATTACTTATGCTCAGATGAGTAAAGGCGATTACGTTTATACTGCTTTTGCTAATTATTTTAATAGCGATAAAAACATTGATGCCGATAGAGTAACTAATAGCATTCCTCTTGCTAATTACTTTATGAGAACTCCTTCTGATGCTCCTAAAACATTTGTAGTTCGTGCTCCACGTTATCATATAACTAAGAGTAATCCGATTAGAACTGTAACAAATGCTGCTGATGTAGATAATTATATTAAGAATTATGTTGCAGAGCATATTGCTAGTATGTCTGAATCTGCATTTAATCAAGCTAATCCTAGAGCTAAATTTATTCAACTTGAAGATAATCGTAGTGACCGTGCTCAAATTACTAGAGATTTAACTGATAATAATATTACTCGTTCTGTGTATGAGAATGAGATTATTCGTAATGATGGTAAAACTGCAACTATTGGTTATCAATTTGTTGATGAAGAAGGTAATGTAAATAAATATATTATTACCGGTTCTATTCGCCCCGTAAAAGGTATGAATAAATTTGTTATTGAGAATGGTAAAGCTACTATTCTTGATAATAATGAAATGAGAGATAATCTTCGTCCTATGATATATGATAAATATCGTAAACAAGCTTATCGTAACGGTAGAATTGGTGATGTTCAAGTTGATTATCAAGTTAATAGAGAACATCCTATTTATAAACAATTTAGAAAGATATTCAATCAAGAATTGACTAATATGGCTGAGGCTATTAATATGATATTTTTGACTGGTGATGATGGTGTTATTCAGCGTGAAGCTGATGGTAAACCTAAGTTTAATCCTAATAATGCTTTTGGATTAGATAAAGAATCTGCTCGTAGACTTTATGCTAATTATCAAACTAAGAAAGGTAAATATCTTGATTCTAATTATGGTTTAGTTGGAAATATGTTTCATAGTGATAAATTCACTATTACTGATTATAAGACTGGTAAAGTTCGTAATTATGGTCAAGAACTTCTTGATGATTATTTTGATAGTTTGTATAATGGTAGTAAAGGTGGCTTTATTCATTTTAGTTATGAGAATGGTAAGATTAAACTTAATCATACTAAAGAACAAGCTGAAGCTATTGATAACAAAATAGCAGAATTTATTAGTGATTATATTGATAGTTCTGCTATACGTATGGATGAATTTAAAAATCTTGATGTAGCTGGACTTATTAATGATGATAATGTTGCTGACTTTGCTCTTAATTATCGTCTTGCTTATAATTATTTTGATGATTTATTTGAAGGTGATGATAAGTTTTATAAGTCTTCTCAAGACTTCTTGAAACGTGCTAAGGAAGGTCAAGCTAGTGGTACTCCTTATAGTACTTTCAATATTTATCAGGATGAGAATATGATGCTGACAGACTTAAAGAAGATGAGTTATCTTAATAGTCAAGCTATTCAAGATAAACTTAATAGTCTTGGTCTTCATGTTACTCAACGTCCTGGTTTTGTTGGTATTACTATTAAGAATACTATAAGAACTTCTTACGAAGCTTCTCAAAATGGTCCTGTTGTTCATGAACTTGCTCGTGTTTATATGAAACATGACCCTGAACTTACAGAAGCTGAAGCTATTGCTAAAGCAAATAAGCATATGGAAGGTTATCAAAATACTACTGTAAACGATGCTCAATCTTATATTACTTTTGAAGAATGGATTCGTCGTGTTGCAGGTAGAGGACAACTTAATAAATATATGCCTCTTATTGAGCGTATTATGGATAGAAGTAAACCTCTTAGAGTAGATGATATTAAGACTTTTGTTCAAGTACAAAAGAACTTCTATTATGATATGACTTATAATGATAAGATTAATACTTATGCTCCTCGTCAAATTAAGAATGCAGAACTTGTTCTTGTACCTAGATTTATTGAAGGTACTGACCTTGAGAAAGTATACAATCTTATGAAAGAACATGGTATTGACCAACTTAACACTGAAGAGACTTCTAAAGCTGGTAAAGCTGGTGTTCTTACTTTATTTGATGAAGAAACTGGTGAAGTTACTGATGCTCATATTCAAGATTTTAATAATCATGTAGAAGATTATAAAGAGACTTATTCTTATAATTTCCTTTATACTCAGCAAGAAACTCCTCAACACATGAATGCAGAAAATAAAGCTGCTATTCAGATTATGAAGAAGATTGTTGATAATATTCCTGATACTGGAACTATTGGAGAAGTTAAGAAAGAGTTCTTTAAACTTTATGTTGCTAATATTAAAGATAGTTTCAATAGTCTTGTTAAGGAACTTAATATTCCTACAAATGAAGATGGTTCTATTAAGCTCGATGCTAATGGAAACATTGAAGGACTTGATATGAAACTGTTCTTCAATAAGCTTCGTAAAGAATGTCTTCGTCAAGGTCTTGATAGTAATATTCTAGAGTTCTTTACTCTTAATGAAGATAGTCCTTATACTGAACTTGGAAGAGCTAACACTGTTATGCCTACATATATGACTAATATGATGAGTAAAGCTCAGAATGTTTGTCAGTCTATGTTTAATAATGCTATTACTCGTCAGAAGTTACCTGGTTTTCATGCTGCTCAGGTAACTAATGTAGGTTATTCAAAGCGTCTTCGTTATCATCCTGATGGTGGACGTTACATTGAAGTTCTTCTTCCTAAGAGTAACTTTGGTTTTGCTAAAAATGAAGATGGTACTTATAAAGAACCTGATGAAATTAGAGACAAAGATGGAAAACTTATAGGTGGACTTCTTTATCAACTTCAAAGAGCTAAACTTGATACCATTATTGGTTATCGTATTCCTACTGAAGGTAAGCAATCTATTTGTGCTATGAAAGTAGTTGGATTTACAGATGATGCTCAAGGTTCTACTATTGTTGTTCCTGATGATTGGGTTGCTCAAACTGGTTCTGACTTTGATATTGATTCTGTATATGGTATTCAACATAATACATATATAGATAAAGATGGGGATATTCAGAAAGTTGCTTATAAAGAATCTTTTGGTAAATTATATGATGATTATGTAAAAGAACAACTTAATGATGAAGCTAAATTTAAACTAGAAGAAGCTGTTAAAAATGGAGTTAACGAATCTACTGCTTTAGCTAATGCTGCACAAGAGTATGGACTTCTTAGTCGTGAAGAATTTAGTAAAGCTAATAGTATTGAAGAAAAGAATAGTCGTCAAGCTCGTAACAATCGTATACTTGATGATATGCTTCGTATTCTTCAATCTGATGAAGCTTTTGAAGAAAATACCGGTCAATCTCAATTTGAAGATATTATCAATGCACGTGATAATATTATGAATGATGTTGTTAAGAGTGTTCGTAATGGTCGTAGTTGTTATGATTTTATTGACCAAGCTGAATATCAAGAAGATGTTATGAGTGGTGCTAAACTTAAAGCGTTTAGTGTTACTCGTGATACCTTTGTGTCTATTTGCAACAAAGTTCAACCAACTATTGATAAAAATTATGCTATTAGTGCTAGATACAAAGCTACTCCAAAACAAGCTGAGGTTTTAGCTAAACGTTTTGGAGAAGATAATGTTATTTACAAAGATGGTTATGTTACAATTAGTCATACTATGATTGGTTGGTCACACGATAATCATAATGTAGATGATGCTATTCTTACTGCTTATAGTTCTGAGACTACAGCTCATATTCTTGATGCTGTAAAGAAAGGTGCTGTACCTAATGTAAATGAGTTTACTTTTGCAGTATATAAAACTTTCCCTGATGTAGGTAGTAATTATAAGACTGGTGTTGCATTTATGATGCACCCTGCTGTAACTCGTATAGTTAATGCATATAATAAAGGTAAATCTGTTTATAGTGAAGATTCTGCTCAGCCTATAGTTGATGCTCTTAAAGAAATAGCTGAAGAACTTGGCATTGATACTACTTCTTTATATTCAGGTAAAATGGTAGTTGAAGCTATTAATGATAAACTTGGTACAAACTATAGTTTCATTAAAAACAACAATATTGTTCTTGATGAAGAACAGTTAGCTAATGATGTCAAGAATGCAGACAATGTTTCTCTTGCTCGTGAAGTAGAGATTCTTATGGCTTACAATGATATTAATCGTTTAGCTGATGTAATTCAGAAAATTGTAAGAGTTTGTAATCCTGATAAGTTTGGAGCTAAACAAACTATATTTGCTACTAATGAAGTATTTGAAACTATTAAAGATATAAATAATAGCAAACAATTTAAAGTACTTAGTAAGAATGGTATTCCTTTCCTTGAAAGTATTTATCCTGGACTTATTAAAGATGGTGATGTAGATAAAGATAATTATGTAAAAGATACTCATGAATCTGCTTATCCTTCTCTTAATGCTTTCTTAAAATATGCTTCAGTTACTAGTACTGTAGTTAATAGTATGCTTTTTGAAACTCAAAATCGTGCTTTTGTGACTACTATTAAAGCTCTTAGTAAAATGCTTCCTACTCCTCGTAGACTTACTGAGAAAGAGTATAATGATTATGAGAAGTATGTTATTGGTGCTGCTTATAATAATGCTGATGGAATTAGATTAGGTTATACTATCAACTCTTCTACGGGGCGTCTTGAGTCAACTAAAACAAGTGATTTACAAGAACGTCTTCGTATTTATGGATTTAGTGGTAGTCCAGTATTTCATTTTGATGTTGAAGATATTACTGAACCAACTCAAGATGAAATTGATGCTTGGTCTAAACTTACTCCTGCTCAAAAAGTTGCTTGGTTACAAAGTAAAGCAGAAGATGCTGGTATATTTAGTAAACTTAAAGTTGACCTTCAAGATAATTATCGTGTTGGTAATAAAGAATGTGCTGCTCAATCTATTCGTTTCAACGATGACAATGTAGATACTGAAACTGCTTACAATCTTTTTGAAACTGCTACTAAGAGTCAGAATCCTCTTGTTAAACTTGCAGCTATAGACCTTATAAAATATGCGTTTGTAGTTGAAGGTTTCAAGATGCGTCGTAATGGTGTTAATAAGATTATTAAGAATAGTACTCTTCGTGATGATACTTTATTTGCTAATCAAGATGGAGAACCTACTAGTCTTCTTAGTCAAATTGATGCTAATTTTAAGCATATTACTTATGATGATTATCGTGATGATTATTTAAGAAGTCATTCTGATAATGGTATGGTTCCAAAAAGAACTGTAAAGAAGAAAAGAGTAGGTAAAATTTGGGTTAATGAACTTAGTGCTCCTGATGGAGTTATAACGCTTAATGTTCCTTCTCGTAGAAATGATATTACAGAAGCAGATATTAATGATGAATTTGCTGCTACTAGAACTATTGCAGAAGAGACAGAAATCCGCCCCGTAGAAGATGTGGTGGATAATAAACCTCAAGTTGTTCAAGATAATACTACTGCTCCAGATGATACTAAACTTGCTGTTAAGTATGGTATTTATAATGTTTGGACTGATAGAGTTAATCCTTATGTAAAACTTACTTTTAAGAATCGTGGTGTTAATACTACAAATCTTTATAAGACTGTTCGTCATGGTGATATAATATTTGCTTATCCTGTTAGTATGCTTGAGGAAAATGAACATGGTATTGTTTCTGTTAATCAAGCTAATAATACTCTTTATAGTGAGATGTATTATAGAACTATTATTGATAATAAACTTCAAGGTAATCAACTTACTAAAGAAGAAACAGATGAACTTCGTAAAGAATACGCTAACGAACGAGCTATTTCTTCTAAAAGTAGAGTTAATACTGGTTTTGATATTAATAAAGATAGAACTATTGGCGATATAGGTGGTGCTCGTGACGCTTATAGTAAAATTATTAATCTTATTAAGAACGATACTAAAGGTGTTCAAATTATAAACAATAGTTATCTTTATAATCGTGTAGGTAAAGGATTTGGTAATTTCCAAACTATTCATAATGTAATTGATGGTAATGAAGTTACTAAGAAAATTGCTCTTGCTAAAGAAACAAAAGTAATATTTGATTCTGAAGGTAAAGTAATTCCTTATCCTGTTAAAGTTATTCAGATTATTCCTTCTACTAACGATAAAGAAAGTACATCTGTTGAATATAATTTTGACATGTTTACTGATATTAATCGTAGAGCACATGAAGGTGATGTCAATGCTTATCGTGAAGTTCAGTTTATGAATAATAACGGTTTTGAGAATGTTAGTACTGATTATACAAATATGTCTCCTAAACTTTATGAAGCTATTGATAGATTTACTAGTGCTACAGCTAAGAAACTTATCAGTGATGCTGACCAGTTCTATAAAAAAGAAGATGGAACTTATGCTTCTATATTTGCTCCTGAAACTATAGAAATGATTCGTAATAATCCTAGTGAACAAAGACGTTTTCAAAAGTTACTTCTTGATACAGATAGTCTTATTAATAAATATGGTACTATATTTGATCTTGTAGTTGACGAAAATGAGAATCCTGAAGTAATTGATTTTATTAATCATATTAAGAAAACTATTGGAGATTTACGTAACAAACTTAATCTTAGTACTCTTAATGAAAGATTTGCTAGAGAAGTTGTTGCTAAATGGTCTAATGACCCTAATATTCAAAATGGTTTAGTTGATATTTGTAATGGTTATCATGCTGTTACTTGGTGTGATGCTTGGATTGGAGATTTACAAGATACTGGTAATAGTCTTATTCAAAATATTAGCAAACATATAGTTGATGATATTAGTGCTAAAGATATGCAAGCTGCTAAGGATGCTCGTGAATTTGAAAAAACCATTAAAGCTCTAGGTCACATAGATTGGGATAAACTTGTTGATAAGAACGGTAAACTTATTAGAGATTATACTGACAAATTTGTTGAAGATTTAGATGCTCTTAGAAATAAAGTAAATGAAGCTCGTAAAGATGTAATTAATAATCCTATGGCTTATCTTAAAGCTAAGCATGAATATGATGCTTTCAAGCTTGCTCATCTTAATCAACAATTTAAGGATGAGTATTATAAAGCTATGTATGATAATGATGATTACATGCTTAATACTGCTCCTACTATTTTTGCTGAATATACAAAACTTAGAGAGCAAATTAGAAACATCAATCGTCTTCGTATTAATGGTATTCTTAGTCCTGAAAATGAAGAAGAGTATCGTAAACTTAGAAGAAGTATTAATCAACTTGAATCTACAATAAATTTTGATGATGGTACTGAGAAACCTATTTATGATGAAACTAATCCTATTCCAGGTACTAAAGGTTTCGATGAAGAAGGTAAACCTATTATTGTAGATCAGGCTAAATATGATGAAGCTGTATTAAATTCTCAAGGAGCTGCTATGAAACTTAATCAATATCTCAAACGCAAACGTGATATTAATGAAGAATATAATGATACTCGAGTTAAGGATAGTTTTGAAGAAGAACTTGATAAGAGACTTGATATTATTAAGCGAGCTGAGAAACGTGATGCTTTTGGTAATAAACAAGTTTCTGATGAAGTTCTTGCTAATGATGAGAAGTATCAAAGAGCTAAAGAATGGCTTGAGCAAAATGCTACTTGGCATGTAGACCCTAAAGTTAGTGATGAAATTGCTGTAGCTTACGGTATTCTTTCTAAAGGTAGAGTACAGAAGAATAATCAAATATCTTATAAGGCTAAACTTATCAAAATTAAACTTGCTAATGGTGAGAAGGTTTATGATAGTAAAGGTCGTATTCGTGGTGATATATTTAGTGAAGAAGAACAAGAAGCTATAAGAAAAGATGAAGCTGGTCGTTATAATAATACTATTTATTCTGCTGGTAATGAGCAAATATTAATTAATAATGCTCCTGAACAAAAGCAAGCTCTTCCTGCTGTAGTGCAAAGAATGCTCACTTCTAATAGCAAAGAAGGTAAAGCTAACGTTGAATATCTTAAATTAGTTAACGAAGTTAATGAAATTCTTCGTCCTTATTATGATACTACTAAGAAAGAAGTTAATACTATTACTGATAGACATCAAATTAGTATTGAAGAACTTCATAAACTTGCTGATTTATATGAGAAACTTCGTAATACAAAGAAGACTATAGTTAACGAAGATATACCTGGTAATGGTTCTGCTGTTGGTAGTTTTATTCGTAAATTTATGCATACTGAATATAGTCCTAAATTTGATATTGAATATGCTAAAGCTAAAACTATTGGTGGCGAATATCTTAAAGCTTGGGAAGATGCTAATATGGAATACGATTTTGAATATGACGAAAAAGGTCATATTGTTAAAGATTCAGATGGTAATTATGTATATGATAAATCAGTTCGTCTTCCTAATCGTTTCCTTTATGGTACTCTTACTCTTAAAGATGAATTCTATACTGGTATGAAGAATCAGAAAGTAGCTAAAGATTTGCGTAAAGAAGCAGAGATTAAAACTAAAGCTCTTGCTACTATTAATGAATATCTTGAAACTACTACAACTCCTTATTATAGCGATGCTATGGCTGAGGCTAGAGCTAAAGGTAAAGAAGAGTTTGATAAGTGGTTTACTCGTAATCATGTATGGAATGTTTATACTCATAAGTTTGACCCAATAGGTATTTGGCAAAAGACTAGTATTAAACCTAATTACGCTAATGGTACTTGGACTGCTAATTATAATCAGTTAGATATTGTTCCTAAAGAAGAATATCGTAATCCTGATTATAAAGAGAATACTACTCAAGCTGAGAATTTTAAACGTGGTATAGACGATGAAAAATATGCTAACAATGTAACTCTTAGTGACAATGAAAAACAAGCTAAGAAACTTATTGAAGAAACGTTAGATAAAATTGTTAGAGATAAAGCTAGTCGTCGTATTATTAGTCAAGGTTTTATTCCTATTACTGCAAAAGAATCTGACCATGACTTTAAATGGTTTAGTAAACAAATAGCTGAATTTGCTGGTTGGAATGCTAATATTAGCTCTGTTGGTAAGAATAGTCTTCATGCTGATATGAATTATTCTACTGATAAAACTCCAGTACTTCCTATGATTGGTAGAGAATTTACTAATAAAAATAGTGAAGATATTGATAAAATTAAAGCTGCTGAACCAAAGAGAGACCAATATACTACTGATGAAGAGTATAATAAAGCTATGACTGAACATAAAGCTAGACTTGATGCTGCTGAAAAGAATAATAAAGCAATACATCAATCTCTTGTTAATAGAGATTTTATTTCTAGTATTAGTCAGTTTATTAAACTTGCTGGTCATCAAAATGCTGTTCAAGATAATAAGTATCTCTTCTATTATGGTCAAAATATGATTAAAGCTACTCCTGTACTTGATGATAATATAGGTTTTAGTAATCTCAGAAAAGATATTAATAGAAGTACTAGTGATGTTACTCGTTATGCCGAAAAGGCTTATGATGAAAGACTTTATGATCAGTTTACTAATTGGGGTAATAGACTTATCTATGATAGATATAAACTTCCTAATAATAAACTTACCAAAGCTGCTAATATTGCACAAAGTCTTACTAGTGCTAAATTTATGATGTTAAACATTACTGGTGGTATTGGTAACGTTACTGTTGGTCGTAGTGGTATTTTTGCTGAACATATAGCTAAAGCTTACTTTAGTACTGCTGCTTGGAATAAAGCTAAAACTATGTGGTATGGTGCTTCTTTATCTTTCCTAAGAGGAATGACTAGAGAAGATAGTACTAGTCTTGCTGATGCTATTGTTAAATTTATGAATGTAGTAGATTTTGATGAAGTACTTGGTAGACCTACTGGTAGTTTTAAAGCTAGTGATGCTATTAATCGTCTTAGAAACCTTATGTATTCTCCTAATGCTATGGGTGAACATCACATGCAGAATAGTGCTATGTTTGCTATGATGTTTGAGAATAGAATTGTTCCTGTAGATGATTATAGAAATAAAGGTAGACTTCCTTATCAGGCTATGACTTGGTCTCAATATAAAGTTGCTTCTCATGAAGAAGCTATGAGACAACTTATTGCTGGTACTCCTCTTGCTGCTCAATTTGAGAAATTTGTAAATGATGTAAAATCTGACCCAAATCAACTTAAAGAATATGCTAGAGGAAGAAGAGATTTAGCTAATGAATTTAAGAACATTTTCCTTAATAACAAACAAAGTAAAGAGTTTGTTGCTAAACGTAAGGAACTTGAAACTAAAGCTAAGGAACAATTTGAAGCTAATCCTACTCTTATGGAACAGCTTGATTTAGTTGATGGAAGACTAGGTTTTAAAGATGGTTCTCTTATGGAACAACTTTCTAAACAAAGTACTAATGGAGAAGTAAATGATGCTTATGCTCTTCTTGGAGAGTTCAAAGGTAAAGTTATTGCTGTTAATAAAGAGATACATGGTGTATATGATAGACTTGGTGCTGCTCAACTTGAAAAATATTGGTGGGGTAGTCTTGTTATGCAATATCATAAACATATATATCCAGGTATTCTTAAACATTGGAGAAGAAAAGGTTATTTCAATGAACAAACAGGTGATAGTCGTGTAGGTTGTGGTCCTGCTCTTATGGATTTCCTTACAATGCCTATTCGTCAATATAACGAAAGACATAAACTTTTAGATGATAAACAGCTTGAAGCACTTGAAGGTACTCAAAATCTTTTTGCTGCTTATGTAAACTTTGCTGAGAATATTCGAGTTAATTGGGAAGCATTACCTGAATATCAGAAAGCTGCTATTCTTAGAACAGCTGGTGATGTATTTGGTGCTTTATCTTCTATTATGGTTGCTATTGGTACTAATATAGCTTGGGATGATAAGGATAAAGATAAAATGCTTCTTCCTAATCTTATGCTTTATAGTGCAGACAAACTTGCAACTGAAAGTATGATGTATAATCCAATATTCCTTCCAAACAATGCTAAGCAACTTTGGAGTTCTCCTATTGCAATGATGAATATGCCTAATGATATTATCAATAGTCTTAATCTTGTAGCAAATGCTATGTTTGATGATGAATTTGATTATAATTATACTACTGGTCGTTACAAAGGTGAGAATAAATTTAAAGTTAAACTTATGAGACAAGTTCCTATTTATAGAGCTTATAATAATCTTGCTACTCTTGATAAGAGTAATAGTTATTATCATTATGGTCGAAATATACTTGGATTTGTTCCTACATCATTTGATAAATAAACCGCCCCGTAAAAGAGTTGATAATGTGAATTCTACTAATAAGAATTAAATAAGACCTTTATCTGTTGGAGATATTAATATTAATAGTATCTTTGCAACAGATAAAGGTTTTCCTGTTTTTGCCATAAAATTACTACAGATGTATGCGAAACTTTATTGCTCTATGGTGTAATGGCAGCACTACAGATTTTGGTTCTGTCAGAGCAGGTTCGAATCCTGCTAGAGTAGCAAATGCTATAAGTTCTAAACTACTTGCTAAATTAATTGTTTATAGGGTTTTTAAATGTGGTTTAAGGTGATATTTATAAAGTTCTTGAGCTAGATAGTCGTGATGACTGTCTAGCTCTTTTTCGTTTAATGTGTTATAATGTGTTGCTACTAATAAATAAAAAAAAGAGTAACTCATCCTCACGGACAAGCTACTCATAATAATAAACAATGATTAAAATGTAATGCAGCCGCTGCTGCTAATGTTGAATTATGAATTCTTATAACATGGAATGCAAATATCAAAAACATAAGTAATATTTCAATTTCTTTCGTAAGCGGTCAAATAATTAAAGTAGTATGATTAATCGACATTAATGTATAAGTTGCTTAGAAATCATTTATTATGTAATTGTGGGAGTTTCCCACTAAGTTTGGCACAGATTAAACTCGTATGCCTGGAGCTGAAATAAGACTGACAAGTAAGAATGGTTATTAAATAAATTACATTTTAAATGACTTCTAAGCTACTTTAAGATTACGACTGAATAACTATTCAGAAGAAGAGAATTAATGCGACAGAGGAGAATTTAAATTCCTCAAGAACGCAGCATCATTTTGAAACAATCTACTGCCATATAACTAATTAGCTTCTTGTTTAAAAGGAGCTTTAATTATATTACCATTACTATCAAGATAAATAACACTATCTGTGTCATATCCATCATTTGTAGAATCAACATCATTAATTTCATAGAAATCATCATTAATTCCACAACTATCTATACTTATAGGTTTATTATTAGAAACTTTATTGTAACTACAAGCAACAAGTCCGGCAGCTACAATAGCAAGTATAAGTATGGCTATATTCTTATGTTTATTATAATTTGGATTCATAATAATTTTAAATTAAAAACTGCTAGTACTTTCACAAGCACTAGCAGAAACATCAGAAGAAAAATTTCAGTTTTATTTCAAATACAAATCTATATACCTCTGTATACAGTTTACATGAGTACTTCCAACAAATTTAAATGTTACTTCATCATCTTTAAGAAATATTGTAGTAGGATAATCATAAGCTTTATACTTATGAATAAGTCTTTTAGGAAGCTCTGTAAAATCTTTAATTTCAAGAGCTATTTCTTTAGATGATTTAGCAATAACTGTTTGAATGTTATTTATCACTATAGAACAACCAAGACAATTCTTAGTCGTTATTATCAGGATTTTTCTTTTCATTTATCTCAGCTACTTTTTCATAATAAGAACCATCAGGAGCAAAATGAACTCCTTCATTGTTAAGAATAGTCTCATAAGTCTTTGCAATATTCTTCAAATCTCTAAGAAGCAAAGCAAGATTAGCAAAAGTTACTTTATTAACTTTATCACTATTCTTAGCATTTTCAATAAACTTAGCTACATTGTTAACTTCGATAGCAGTATGTGCGTGCTGCTTAATCATTTCTGATACCCACTTTTTCATATTGTTTACTATTTAAATTATTAATTATTTCTTTGCGGTAGAACCAAATCCACCATCACCTCTATCAGTTATGCCAAGGTCTTCAAGATTCTCAACTGTTTCAAAACAAATTTGTCTGTGATGAGGAACTTCAATTTGACAAACAACATCACCAATATTAATTGGTGTAGGATTATCTACAATAGGTCTAAAAACTACAAAAATTTCACCACGATAACTTTCATCTACAGTACCTGGAGCATTAGCTATTACATATCCCATTTTAGTAATTCTACTATTAGGACGACAAGTAATTGAATCTCTATCTTCAAGAGCTACGTGAATACCTGTTCCACATTTAATGCGTCCATCATCTGTCTTCTCAATAGAAGTACAGACTACATCACAACAAGCATCAGTAGCATGACCACCAAAGCCATCTTCTTTAGAGTTAGTTACATAATGAGCATACTCTGGAATTTTAGCTGCAACTTTAGGGTCAAGCCAAATCTTAACTGGAACAAAATCAATAGCTGTACGAAGAGCTTCTTTAAGTTCTTTTTCAGCTAACTCCCTGTTGTCAGGAGTGTCTTTAAAAGCATTTGCATAATTAATCATTGCATCTGCAATACGATTACTTAATTGACTCATAATTTATTTATTTATTGAAATTATATACTATAGCAGAATATTCATTAATCTGATAATTCTTACTATTTTTTATACACTTTAGAGTAGTATTAACTTGTTCTTTAAATCCTTCACAACCAATACATTTAATCATTTGAGGATTTAACAGATACCAATTATTACCAACCTCTACATTACTAGGAAGACCTTCAATGTCTTTCCATTTAATAATAGCTCCTACATCAATAAGTTCTTTAATAGCTTTTCTTATTGTGTCAGGAGTTTTAGCATTACACTGAGAAGATTCAATTAAAGTTCGAGAATTAAATTCAATACTAGTTTGTGAAGGTTTCATTGTATCACTAATCCAACAAGCAATATCACAAGCAGTTTTACTACAAGTTTTATGTATCATAGTAGACACAAATTTACCAGTACCTTTAAACACTTCATAAACAGTAGTTACTTTAGTATCTTTACCTTTAATTTTATTTCTAGCTTCATGTTCTTCCATAATAGTTGTAAAATTAAGTACTTCAATCATAACTTCACTACCTTAACTAATAACGACACTACAAAGATAGAAAAATTCCTCGTTTCTATCACAGAAACGAGGAAAAAATGTCGTTAATTTATGTTAAGGCTAACTATAACTATCTGATAATCAATTAGTTACAGCGTCAAAAATCGGCTCTATATATATATAATATTAGCCCTATGATATTTGACACGGCAAAGATAACTAAAAAGTAGTATACTGGTACAACTTTTAAGCTAAATGTTGTATATATCTACAATATTTTCTATAGTAGCATTAGCATCACCTACTTCACATCTTCTACGGGGCGGCTTTAGCTGCTTCTAGTATTCTAGCACTAGTAGTTGCTCTATCCTCCCCGTAAAGGACATCCTTAGTAACAAGCACTTAATTCATTTTGTAATTTTATAGTCCATTCTCTAGCATCTTCTTTATTATCAAATACTAAAGCTTCTGGAACATTAGGAACACCTTTATTTTCATCAATCATAATAGTGTAATTTACAACACTTTGGTTAGTATCAGCATAACTATTTACAGCACTAACTGTACCAACAAAGAATTTACCACTAATATGACTAAAAGCTAGTACCTCATCACCAACTTTGTAATGAGGTACTTTAAATTGATTTTCTTTTCCATTAAAATTAACTTGCATAAGCTACAACAGAATTAAGTGCTTTATTCATATTATTATTAGCACTACCCCAAACAAGACTATTCATACGTTTCTCACCTTCAAGATTAGCAACGTTACAATAGAAACCAGTTACAGCGTTATATGCACCCCAAGCAGTACCACAAATATCTTTCTGACCGATACCATCATTATAGTAATCCATCATATTATAAAGTTGATTAGCTTTACGAGAAGATATTTCAACTGCTTCAAGAAGTCTATAATCACGAGCAACAAGTCTAGCATAACCTTTATTAGGGTCGTACTGATTAATTCGTTCAATCTCAGCAGGAGTAAGTTGTAATTCACAAAGATACTTATAAACTTGTTCGTCACTCATCTTAATAGTAGTAAGATGACGATAAAGTTCTTGAGCATCTAAAGCATGAGAACAAGCAACTTTAAGTACTTGAGCACCAAGTTCAAGTTTCTCTTTTATAGACTTAGTATGTCTAAGTCTGATATGACAAGAAGCTTTATCTAATGCTCCATTAAGCATATTAGTACAAATAACACGAACAGGAGTAATCATAATATCTACAGATGAACCACCATCATGTCCATTACTAAACACAAGATAGTTATCTATAACATCGTCTTTACTTACAGAAGTTTGTATTGGAAGTTTAGCACTAACATATACTTTCTCTCCCATATTAAGACAAGCAGCTTTATCCCAAATTGCTTTACCTTCACCAATAGCATTATTAAAGAAGTTGAAAGCATCCATATTTTGAACAACTTCATACTTATCTTTAACTATACCTAAAGGATAATTACAATCTGTACGATATGTAGCATAAGCATTAGCAGATTCACGATAAATATTACCATCATGTACAAAAGCATCTTCGCCTAAATCATTATTACTTCCTATTCTAAAAGGCATTTTACCTACAAGTTCACACTTTTGAACAGACCAATCAAGACCTGCTTTCTTCATTACATCTTGTGCAGTCACACAATCAGATACATCTTTACCAATAGCCCAAGGAAGACCACCACGATTAAATTTACTCATAACTCAGCGTTATTAAATTGTTAAACATTAAATTAAATATTATCAGCAGGAGGAAGAGCTTCTTGATTATCTTTATTTTCTCCTGTATAATTAGGATTTAAATCTTTAACACTCCATGCATCACGTACTACGTTTGAAACAATAAGTTCTACACTAACTATATGTCTCTTTAGTTCTTCACCATTATATTTAAGATATGAAGCACTACTTGTAGCATCAGATAAATCTTCTGCTAGAATATTAACATTAAGAAAAGTATTAGCTTTTACTTTAATGTTTGTTTTAACGAAATATACATTATACATAATATTATTATTTATATTAATAAGACTTTATATTTATACAACCTAAAGTAGAATCATAATTCACACTATTAGCATATAAATCATCAACCATAACTTGACAGTCTCCATTAGTTTCTTGTAGACTGTTAAGTTTTTGTATTAGTTCTGAAACTCTCATGTTATTTGATAGTTAAGTTATCATTTTCAACAATTTCAGCAATATTGGAAACACAACCATCATCTTTGATTTTAACTTTCATAAGTTTCTTATCAATACTAGGTTTAAATTTCCAACCATCACGATTAACAGCTCCAATATTAGTCATAAGCTGATAACCATCACCTTTGAGAAGATCTGTAAGTTTAACTGGAACAGTAACCTCAATATTAACATCATCAAGGTCTTCTATTTCAATTTCACTACATTCGTAATTACCAGAATCTTTAGCAGTATTAACAATAGCATCAAGTAATGCTTGTTCATCTACAGAAGAATTTTGGTTAAGAGTACCGGTATATATACCATTAGCAAAAGTCACTTTAAGCATATCATTAATAGCTTCGAGTTTCTTACTATTAACTTCAATAGTTTCACTTTTACGAATAGTTACTTTACCAGTACCCCAATCAATCCACTTCTTACCACTCTTATCTTCTTTACCATACTTTTTAATAGCAAATAGAACAAGATTAGTAAGACCTTTAATTGTATTCTCTTTAGACTTCTTGAGTTTAGCAAGCCTATCAGTCTCAGACTTAATAGCAAGAATATCAGCATTCAAATTATTAATAAAGTTAGTTATATTCTTAACTTTATTAGTCATTTCTTGACCGTTAATTTCAAGCTTTTCTTCTATTTCTGGAGTTATTTCTCCACCTGCTTCTTCAATTTCATCATAAAGAGAATATAATTCTCTATCAATATCAAAAATACTTCTAGCCATATTACTTAATTATTTAATAGTTAAATCTACATCTACTCTATGAGTAACTTTATCATCTTCAATAGTAGAATAATTACGACCTACAGTAACACGAGCTTCAACTTCAGGATTAGCAACTTCAAAATCACTAATCAACTTGAGAATATCATTCTCTAAAGTCTTTGCATTCTTCTTAACTTCATTAATTGTCTTTTCCATAATTTTATAAGTTTAAATGAGTTTCTACATTATTTACTACACACACAGGACATTCATCAGTTAGCATGAATACAGTTTCAGCAGAACAATAACCGTTTGATTCAAGCCAATCTATAGCTCTTTCATTATCATCAGTAGCAGTTTCATTTTCTGCGAAATAATCAGTTACGTCATAAACTTCAATTTGTCCGGAATTATAATTTAAAATACTTATCCACATAATTATTCAGGATATACTTGTTTAACTAATTGTTTAGCAAGGTTAGCCATCATTGGATGCACCTTCCCACTAATTTCATTACTACGTAAAGCAATCCAATGCTCCCAATCATCAACAAAAGCAGTATGAACTACTTGTGTCTTAGTATTAAGAGGAAGAATTTCTCTAGCTTGTTGAGCAGTCCAACCAAGTTCACGAGTTTTACGATAAACTAAATCACAAATTTGAAGACCATATAAGAACCAATCTACAGCAACCCAATTATCTGTATTTTTAGCTTCAATAAGATGAGTAGATTTATCATAAATTTCCTCATCACTATAAAAGCCATTATTATACGTAGTTACATTAAACTCATCATTGGTATCTATAGTTTTAATCCAAGGAAGTTTAGCAACAGTTATTCCATTACCAAATTTACCTTTATCATAAGCACAATATCTAGTACTTTCTTCACTAACACTATTAACTCTATGACGATTAAGTTCACGACTAGCACCAATATCTGTTATAAAACAAATAGTAGGTCTTGGAATATAGTAAGGACAATTAGGAGTTTCATCTATGTAATCAAAAGCATCAACAGCATAATTTTCTATTATTACTCTAAGATTTGTAGTAACATAGATATAACCATTATGGTTATTACTTCTACTATATTTATTATGTGAAAATACATTTACACACATATCAATAGCTCTAGGTACAAAAGTAGGAAATTTAAGATGAACTGTTGCATGTTCACAACAACTTAAATGAAGACTTGTTAAATCTACATCACCATAAGAATTTTGAGCAAGTATTCGTTCAAATCGGTCTTTAACATTTATCTTACTATAACCAAGGAAATCATGTCCTTTAAAAATAGTTCTAACAAGAAAATCATAAGCATTTTCATCTTTATTTTTAGGAGTACTTTGATAGCAAACACGAGCACATCTAGCTATATGTTTAAAAATACTCTCTAAATCATAACCATCTTGTTTCCAAAGTTCAACACTAGGATTTACAACTTTAATCATATTATTTACTTTTTACGTTTAACAAAATCTTTTCCAGCAGCATAATCATTAGGAGACATAGCAACTACGTTTTCTTTATGTTCGCTAGTAACAGGAATTTCTTTATCATTAGCAGATAAATTATATACATATCCATCTTTATCTCTACAAAGATGTTCAAAACCGTAAGCAGCTATAATTTCATTAGTTACATCTTTCTTACTGGTTTCTTCGATAAGAATAAGTTTATCTGTTTTAACAAGAGTAGAAATATCAATGAAAGTTGACTCTACCCGCCCCGTAAAAGGTATGGTAGGTTCACGTCCATCATTACTAGCTTGCCAAGCTAACAACATATTACAATAATTACCTAAATCTTGAATAGTATCAAACATAGTTTCATCTTCAACATTAGGATTATTATAACCATTAAAATCATCTTCGATAAGCTTAACTAAACGATTAGCTTTATCATACATTCTAGCTAGACCATATCTATAGCCTAGTTTATCACAACCTTTATTGAAAGCATTACCATAATCAGCATTCTTTTTAGCCATAAGATTAAGCATTTTGTTTTGCTGGTCACGTAATGCAACAACTTCAGGAGTTACAAGATGCTCTTGAACTACTCCATTAAGAGTAGCTTTCCAATAATTTAAATCACTTTCTGTCATAATTGTTATTTTATTAAGTTAAATATCTAATGTTCCTACAGCTTCAATAGTTCTTCCACTAGATAAATGAATCAAATGATTTTTCATACATTCTTCTGTAGTTCTATCTAAAGGAAAACTAAGTTTATCTTGTAGATTATAATATCTAGCAAAATCTTTAATATCATCAAACCATAAAGTATGACAACCTATTTTAAATCTCCATTCTTTATATCCTAGAAAATCAGATTTATCTTCATAATGAGTAATATCGACATATTTATCCAAATAATCAATTCTTGAAACATAGAAAGAACCAATTCTAAATTCATCACGTTTAAATATAAATTCAGTTTTACCACTAAGAATATAATCAGTATAAAGCTGATTAAATACATTAATAGCAGTTTCAAGTGGAACTAAAGCACCTCTACTAGTTTCAACCCAATTAGGTTTATCTGGTCTAATTCTAAGTTGAGTATTAGGAAACATAGTATGATACAATACACTATCTATAGCTTTAATTTCTCTAGTATCAGGATTTGAATAATACATAGTATAATGTATTTCTTGTTTTGTACCTCCTTTTCTCCATTCATCAATAGTTTGATTAGCTTTAGCTAAAGCTGCTTTATAATTCTTTTCAGTTTTAATTTTATATTCAGCTTCTCTTTTACGAAAAGCTTCTTCCTCAGCTTTATCTTTAGCTTCTACTTCTGCAACATATTCATCAGACCATTTCTTATTAAGCTCTGCCCAATTAGTTCCTTTATGAAGACAAAACTTAGTATAGAACTTACATTTCTTAATATGTTCTTTTTGTTCATCAGTAAACAAAGAATCATTAAGAATATCATTAATTGAAGGAAACTCAACTTTATAGCTATTAATCCAAAATCCTTTATCAGATAAAGGTTTACATCTAGGAATAAACTTATATTTATTTACAAAAGCTTTAATAGCTACAAAATATTCATTTCTTTTAGCTGCAATAAAACTATGGTCAGGAATTTGTTTACTTATAGAACTAAGAACTTTATATTCATGTCCAAAAGTCTCAAGATACTTCTTAATTAAATACTTTAAATGCATTTTAATAAGTATCTTTTTGTTTTTTGGTTCAGTTATATCATAAATAGGAATATCTTCTTCAGTCTTATAAATAGCATAACCTGCTGGAAGACCATGTTCAATATCCCAATCATATTCAGTTCCTTCTTTAATTACAGCTATTTTACGTTTACGGTCAATACGAGCCATACAAGAACCTTTAAGACCTCCACACCAGCCTTCTTTATCCCAATTATTTTTAATATAATCAAGAGTAAGTTTTTCAGCTAGACCTTTTCCTCTATGAAAGAAATAACCATAAGCAAAACAATAGCAGCGATAACTACTATCATAATATCCATACTCATCACGATGAATACCTTCATGGATACCTTCACTTTTAGTAATAGCATGTCTAACTCTTTGTTTCTTAGGTTCAGCACCTACTTTACTTTTAGTCATAATTTTACTTTTTAAATGTTATACAATAAATATATTATTCTAAATTGCATGATTGCGAATAGCATAATAAATAAGCATTAAAATTCCTATTATTATATAAGGTATAATAATCACGAAACAACCAAAGCAACCACTATTGTAATCTTCATTAGTCATATTATTAAGTTATTTAATATTTTAATTTTGTTTCTAACGAATTGAATTTAGTTATATGAATAACTAATAAGCAAGCATAATAAAGCCGCTCACGCACGAAGTAAAGTGGAAATCTGCCACATCTTCTACGGGGCGGCTCTAGCATTTTAATGTTATATGTTCAACTGATACACTTCACCATCAGGTTGAGCATCAACAAGTTTAGCTTCAACATTAGCATCTACAGTCATAGTATTAAGAATAGAATCTTCAATAACTTCTTTAGGAATAGAAAACTTTAATCTATTATAATTGTCTTTATTAGTTATACTAAATCTACCATCAACATTATTCATGCTAATAGCTAGAAAATAATCATTTCGTTTAATAGTTTCATTCCATCGTTTCATAAACTTATAGAACCTTCTAAACTTTATTTCTCGACTATATAATCTTTTAAACTTTGGAGAATACCAAGTTTTATGTTTATCTAATTCTTCTTTTACGTTATCATAAGCATTTAAATTCATTGTTATATCTACTTTTGAATGTCCACTAATTTACAATGAAAAGGCACGTTCTTTACACCCGACCTTTCTCTGTACTCACAAGTTGCAAGTTTACCTATAAAATCTTCTTTATGTTTAAGAATATATTCTTGTCTTGAATGGTCAAAATTACCAGTAGCTTCAAATAGTTCATCATTGATGTCATTTTGTAGAACAAACTTACAAAGGTTAGTTCTAACTCCTTCAGGAACAACATCAACAATTTTAAACTTAGCATCATCAATTCGTTTATATTTAAGCATAGCTAAATTACGAGCACCAAATTGATAAGCAGAATCAACATCACGAACAATAAGACCTTCAAAACCAAGACTTATAAATTTATCTCTAAATCTTGTAGCATCATAAATATTAGCAATATTAACATCAGGTAATAATATGAGTTTACTCTTATTGTTAAGATGCTGTTCGTAAGTATCAAAAGTATAACATAGTCTACTTATGTTATCATTCTTAAACTTGCGTCTAGCTTCATAACTCATATTATCAATAGCAATATCATAGCACCAATACTGAAGAAGTAGATGTTGAGGAAGCTTTTCATTCTTAACAAAACTATTAATATCATTTACTTTATAACCAGGAATATAAAGTTCACCATCAAGGCAAGCTCCTTCTTCAATCATAGCATCAAGTAAATCATCTTTAATAGCTGGAAGAATTACTTCATCCATCCAAGTAAGTTTAGAAGTCCAATCAGTACCTTCTCTAGAACGATAAGTAAGTCTAACAGGATTAAACATATCATTAGTTTGTTCGGCACCAACAATACATCTAACACCATTAATTTTATATTGACCTAAATAACTACGTTTATCAAAAGGTTTGTTATCTTTAAGTACTTTTGCAAGCATTGGAAGAACAAAACCTTCATCAGTAGTATTATTCTTTGGAAGATAAGTATTAAGATAATTAATTAAACTAACATAATCAGGAAAACTTTCAGGAGCATTATCTTTAAGCTCAGAAACTTCTTTATATCCTTCTTTACGTTTAGCTTTAATACGAGACTCAATTTCATTACCTTTAACTAACTTTCTAGCAACTTCTTCATCGTGAACAGTAGCTCCAGCTACTAAACCATATTTCAAAGATATGTTACCATTAGGAAGTTCAGATATATCCCAAAATTGAGGTTCACCTTTAGCGTTTCTTTTATATAGTCTCATATATTAATTTTAAGTTTACTAATAAGTTTAGCTCTAGCTTGAGCATTTAACTGAGCAGCACTTTGAATTTTCTCTTTCTTAGGTTTTTCAAAACCATCAAGAGTTCCTTCTTTAGCTTTCTTTCTAGTAGTACGAGTAGTTTTCTTTACACCTTTCTTCTTATCATATATGATAGGAGGATTATCTTCTTCATATTTAAGATTGCGTTTATGTAAAGCTACAAGTTTAGAAACATATTCGTCTCTTTTATTTTCATCAATCCACCCTTGTTCAAGAGCATAATTGATTCCATGCAGAGTACGACTAACTTCATACTGATAAGGAGTACCAATAGTTTGCATCATTCTTATATCATCTTTAATACGAGAACAATCAAGACGAACACAAGCTTTAGCAACAAATTCATCAGCACCACAAGTACTAATATCTTTGATAGCCATAGTTTTAACTTGTTCATCTATTAGCATGGTATAAGCTTTTGGAAATCTTACCATTGTTTAGCTATTAATCTGAATATTACAACTTTATCTGGTTTACCTAGACGACCATGAGCATATTGAGCCATAGCACCAATATCATCAGTTTCTCTAGTTTGATACATTTTCGTAGGAGTTTTACAAGTATGAGTATCATAATCGTAATTAAGAGGAATATGAACAACATCTTTAAAAGGAATTAATTCATTTAAAGCATCATAATCTTCAGTACCATCATGAAAGTCTACTTCACCATACGAAAATATATTGTCTTTATCAAGATCAAAAGTAATACCACCTCTAGTTATAGAAATAGCTCTACCTTTATCAAGTAGAGCTTCTTCTTTATCACTTATCCAAGTCATAAGAATACGAGTTTGTGATTTGATTTTATTACCAACTTTCTCAGTATGGCAAATCACAGTCTGATAATCTTTTGAAATAGGCATCGGTATTACTCTTATCTTTTCTGTATCGGATTTCGACATATCTAATAGTTTCTTTAATAAAAGTATCTATTTCATCATTATTGAATTTATCATGTAAATCAGCAAAATCTTTACACTCATAATTCTCAAGTCCAAATTCTCCACGAGTAATAAAAAGATAAGGAATTCCATAAGTTTCCAAAAGATAATCAGCACCATCACGTCCAGTCCTATCAAAATCTAGAAGACTAACAATCATACCTTCATTATTAAGTCTTTTTCTAAGCCAAGTATATTCATTAGCTTTAAGTCTATAATTTTCACTAGGAAGATTAACAACTCCAATATTAAGAGTTTTTCCATCCGCCCCGTAGAAGATATGTTTGCTTAGATGACTACCTAAACTTAATCTATCTTTACTAGACTTAGTTATAATAATATAATCATAATCTTCTCTTTCTAGATTAGGAAGACCTTCAAGTACATTACAATTAGTTACAAACTTTAATTCCTTAGTTCTATCACGTAATGGAAAATATAGTTTAATAAGATATACTCCAGATTTATTACGACCAAGCATATAAGCATAACAAGGGTCATTTTTAGTATCTTTATATTTAGGAGTAGGATTAGTTACTCTGTCAATATAATATTGCTCAACTGGAATAACAAAATGAGTATTAAGATAATTCAAATCTACATTTAATTTAGCCCATATAGCTTTATCTTGACGATTCCAACTACGAGGAACAATTTCAATAATAGCTTTTTTCTTACGAGCTTTAACGAGAGCATTCTTTATAGATTCGTCTACATCATAATCATTAACACGATTATCTATTTGATATGAAAACGTTCTATAAATATGACTTAGTACAAAATAAAAATCTTGTTTATTATTTGTACTAATTGGTCTTTCATATACAATACTTAGTACGTAAGCTACTACACCATACACATCATCAAAGAAACCAGCACCGCCAAAATCACGAACTTTAAGTCTACCCTTGGCATTGTATGCAATACCCATACTACCATCAGTATCATCATCACGAAATACAGAAGTAATAAGATGATTATGTTCAACACAATCTCTAACTACTTCTAATGGTATATCTAAGTATTTACTTACAATTTCTTCTTGACTTACTCTAGATTCTATAAAAGCTTTTGTAAGTTTACTTGTGTTAGCATTACGTTTCATATTGATAAAAAATTAGGGGCAACAACAGTATTACTACCATCGTTACCCCTTAGAACATTAAACTTTAGTTGAGAATTAGTAGACAAAGAGATAACTCTTCACTTATCTACTTAGAATGGAATGTCATCTGTAGCAGTTGGATCAAATCCGGTACCAGCAGGAGCACCACCAGCAAACTCACCACCAACAGGAGGAACTACAGCACCACTAGTCATACCAGGCATACCAGGAATACCAGGAACACCAACAGTAGGAGTCTTATTAGTCTGCTTAGGAGTAATACTTTCCTTAACCTTATCAATAGCAAGAATAACAGGAGGAAGAATCTTTCCTTCCTTCATCTTAACTAGCTCAATAGCACCAGAACCAACAAATGAAGTAAACTGTAAATCTTTGCTCTTATCAACATCTACCCAATCACCTTTACGATTACGAGTAGCACGAAGCAACTTAATCCAACAAGAAATAGGTTTACCATTACCATCCTTAAAGCAAGGCTTAGGAGTAGCGCCATCAGCAAGATTAAATTGACCATTAAGCATAGCAGCAACATTCTCAAAGATATGACGATAACCATTAAGAACATCCTGTGCGTCTACTGCATTATACTCAACATTACCATTCTCATCTTCTGTGAAATCAACAAAATCAAGAGTAAGTGCATCTTCCTCTTCAACAGTCAGTTCACGACCTTTAAGATAGAATACATCAAGAAGATGCTTTGTCCAATTAAGAATAGCATCTACTTGCCAAGCATTCTTACCACCAGGAATAGTATCAACATTACTCTCAACTGGGAAGAAAGTCTTAGTAACATAACGACGTTCCTTAATATTCTCATGGTTACTAGCAAAAGTAACTACAAGACGAGGCATTTTAAGACCAGCAAAAGAATTACCTTCTCCACTCTGAGACCACTCTACACTTACAGAATCAAGATGAGCCATAAATAAACCATTAGCTGGACTAGCATCTTTCTCGTGAAATTTAAGACGAGCAGCAGCTACTGTGTTATTACTAATACCTCTACGATTCTTCTTTGCAGCACCATTTGCAACTGCTGCTGCTTCTTTTGTTACATCTGTCATAACTTAATTAAGTTTTAAACGTTTATATTAATTGATTAAAAAAGGGAACTGATTTGCTCAGTCCCCTATAATAAAAGCGAATGAATATCTAATGAATGAACTAATTACTCAGCAGATTCAGCAGACTTGTTAGCAGCTACACGAGCAGGCTTCTCATCAGTATACTCACCGAGTGGATAATAGATAACATCAACAATCTTATGACCATCGTTGAACTTACCTGTCTCACCATTCTTAATATCAACAGAGAATACACGCTTCAAAGCAGTCTTATCTTCCATATCAGCTTTAAGCTGCTCCCAGTTGTTTGTATCAGAGAAGTTAAGCTTCAAACCAGTACCAACTGCATTACCACTAGCAGCAAGCTTACAACCACTGAATGCCTGAGTCTGTGGACTCTGCATTTCATCAACTGTATAATGCTCCTTAATCTCATCATCTGTAGCATTCTCATTAAGATTGTAAGCAGCAATGAGCTGAGCACGATTAGCAGCAATGATAGCATCAACATTCTCATCATAGAGCTTCTTCTTCTCTTCCTTAGTAAGACGAACAGCTACAGTAGCTTCTGAACCATCCTTCTTAAACATAGGAACACCCTTAGCAATATACCAAACAGTAAGAGACTTAATACAAGCTTCTACACCCTCAGAAGTCTCAAGGTCGAAACCATTATTCTTAGCATACTCCAACAAATCGGCATTTTCCTTAGCCATTACAAGTGCTTCAACATCAGCGATGTTATTAGCAAACATAATGTTATCGCCAGCCTGCAAACCAAGAGCCTTAGATACAGAACCTGTGATAGCAAAACCACCCTTAGTAGTAGCAACAATAAGCTGAGGTTCAGCATTAACTACACTACTCTTAACACCACTTGCAACTGCTGAAATACCGAATGATAAACCGTTAATCTTCATAATTTTAAATATTTAAATTGTTAATAAAATAATTATATAGTATAATACTATTTACACACTAAATTGTTCCTTATTCTGGAGAAACTTCACCATTAGAAATTTCTTCAATATTTACAAAGTCTTCATCATTAGGAACTGAATTGGCAAAGACTTCGGATAATTCATCGTCTGACATAACACCCATAAGAATATCACTAGCTATGTCGCGAGCACCATACATGAAAGCACGATGTCCAATCATAATACGAGTATATTTCTTAAAAGTATCTTTAGTAAATAAGTCAGCCGTATTAGCTTCTGTATAAGAGAAATGACCTATAGCATGAGTTTCAACTACTTTACCATATATTCTCTTAAACCTAGTAAACTTATATTCAGTAACATAATCTGTAGGAGTAGCCTGAGTTCTAATAACAGGAAACTTACCTTCTTGAGCTACTTTCATAGCTTGTGGTAGATTAATGCACTTAATACATTGTTCGTTAATTTGAAATTCGTTGTATACTCTACCTTTTAAATCTTTATAATATTTAAGAGGATAAACACCAACTATTTCATCGTCTGTTTTACTTTCAGCTTCTGCTTTGGTACGACATTTAACACAATACTGTGGAAGTAGTGTCTCATCATAAACATTATTGCCATCAGTATACTTATACTGAGGTACATAATCTTTAGTAGTTTCCCAGACTATACCTGCCCTTGACAACAACGCTTTGACGATATGAACATCAACACCGGTTTTACCATTAATTACATGGATATGTTCTATACAAGTACTAAAAGGTAATCTTAAATCTTGTGCTCTCATAAGAATAGCAAGACCTTCATTTACACTCTTAACACCGCCTTTTTCTGTAGCAATAATCTTCTTTAGAAATACTTCTGCACTAGCAAGTTGTTTCTCATCAAGAAGATTTAGAACATGAATACCAGTATTAACATCATCTTGTCTAACAATCAAACTACGATTGCTACCATTTTCATCTTTAGTATCATTCATTATTTCAAAGAGCTTATTAGTTCGTTTTCTAATTTCTGCTGCAAAGATAAGAACTTTTTCTTAATCAACAATACAATAATCATTATTATTATCAACTTTAACATTTCTATCAAAATCGTTAATTATTGTATGATTGGCTGGAACAGTCCTATCTTCTAGTTTTTTCTCCTCTAACGTGCTTTTATAGAATAAGGTATATAATAGTACCTCATTACTGAAATGAACCTTAGAAAGCCTATAGAAATAGCTCTCAATAGTATCACATAGCGGAGAAGTGATTATAACCAAATCAATATCAACATCTAAAGACTTGTCAGGCGACGCACCACAAGAAATTACATTTATCTTATGACTATTCATAAGTTTCTGTGCAAGTTTCTTTTGAGCAATAACACCTAGAAGTCTAGGTTGACCTTTCTTTGGACCACTTTTTATAAGAATAGGATTTCCATAATCATCTACAGCAGGAACATTATCTACTTTATCATGGCAATTAGCACAAATCCTTTTACCAAATTTATCATTAAGATATTCAGTAACAAGATTAGCAAATTCACCATACTTGTTTATAATGAGTATATTCTTGTCTAAATTATCATTGACTATATCTAAGATATTACTAAGTTTATCTTTAGAACTAGCAAGTTTAGTACTACGTTCTCTAATAATATTATAAATACTATCAGCACGTTCTTTAATAGCAGAAGGACTATACAGTTTATCTATGTCTCTATTAAATTCTGAAGACATATCTAAATGATTATCCCAACCATTAGTACGAGCAATAGCATCACATATCATCATACTAGAACAATTAGTATCACTATTTCCCAATCGAGCATACTTGATATTATCAAAGTTACCAAATATAGCTAGAGCAGTAGAAATTTCCCTATTATAATAGCTCATTTCTTTATCTAGTTCAGTATCAGGTGTTATAGTTAACCCTACCAAACACTCTTTTACGGGGCGGTTAGTTCTAACTTCATCAATAACATTTTGACTAAAATTACCAATACTAGGAGCAACAGTATAGAAATCATCCATAGTTTTATTATCTAATAGTTTACTAAGAATTACTAGATTAAACTTAGACTTTTCTATCATAGCTATATGCACAAAATGAAATATACTAGGATTATAAATTATAGTCAGTAAAGGACTATAATCATTAATATGTTCAGCAGCATATTCAGTAGTTAAAATCCTAAGACTTCCATTATGCATTACAGTACGAAAAGAATTATTCCATACTTCATTGTTCAAAGTAGTTAGATAACTTTCAATACTACTTCTATCTGCAAAATCTTTCACAATAATAACAACACTAGTCGTAGGAGACTTATTGTAAAGTTGTGGAAGAATATAAAGCAGAGGTCTTAGAGCATCAAAAGGAGCAGGTATCACAAAAGTACCTATTCCTTTATTTAATCTCCAAACATCAACAGCATTTAAATAAACTTGTTCTTCTGTCATTATTCTTCTTCATTATCAAATAAACTATTATACATACCAAAGTTCTTCTTTAATAGAGCTTTTCCGCTAAGAGTTTTATTCTTTGTATTACCTTTCTGATTAGGACTTATTCCAAGCTTAATAGGATTAATAATCTTATAAGCTTCTTCATAATAATAAGCATAATCTATATTACGCTCACTAATATCTTTATCATCAAGTAAATTAAGAATTTGAACTGGCTTTCCACTAGCTAGAACGCTACGTTTACCAGTAAGTTTATGCTCTTTCATAATCACAACTCCTCTAGTAGATACATAGAAACGAACATGAGGTTGACTACGAACTTCAACACGTTTTCCATCTACTACTTTTTCATAAACAACTTCAAATTGTTTACCAACATTTTGAGTTTTACAAAAATCAAGAATATCTTTATGATTACAAAGAGTTTTCATTACAGATACACCATGAGCAAAGTACTCAAATACAGCAGTAGCTACAATAGGCATATCATAACCTTTCTTTAAGTCTTTGATATACTGCTTTGGGTCAAGAGCACCTTTATACTCAAGTTTATCGTTACTTTGAATATCAAAATAGTTATTCACATTAAGACTAACAAGCATCTTATAATGTTCATCATCAGCAGACATTTTATTAGTCTCATTCCATTCCTTACAAATTTGATTATAAACATCAATTTTATCATAAGGAAGCTTTATAACGATACCATCTGTATTAGCACTAACAACATGTATTCCAGCAAGTTCAAGAGATTCACAAAGAGTCATTGTCATTAACTGACCATTAATAGTAACTCTCATTTGTGCAAGTCTATCATAAAGCCAATAATTTTCATAACCATATTTACCATAAATAGCATTGATTACAATCTTTAAAGCTTCAGCTGCTAGACTATTATGTACACCAGGAACTACAAAACCATCTTCATCCTTAGTATGTTTACACTTAACACGTGTCTGTTTAAAGTAATCTACCATGTTTACAAACACCTTAGTATTAAGATGTTCAGGTACTACTTCATAACTAATCATTATACTCGGGTAGTAGGATGTATACAAATTTGTTAATCTACATATTTCTATGTAGTTCAGACTATATCTTCATTGCGTACCATAATAGTTCTTTCTTTACCTTTACCACTAGTAATAACATTTCCAGCATCATCAAGATAATGCCATATATATCCAAAACCAGTTTTTTTAGAACCATTACAACAACCTAAAAGCGTAGATTTAGCAATACCAACAGCTTTACAAGCTTCATCACTATTAGCATATTCTGCTATTTTATGACCATCATATCTATCAAATTGACCAATACGATTAGATTTAAGTTTACTCATTTTTTCTCTATATTCTTTAGTTTTATGAGCAGCATGGTCATAAGAAGACCAAGCAATTTTTTGAGCATCAGAATTATGAATACCACTAATTATCAAATTATATAGAGAATCAAGTCCATAACTTAATTGATATTGCTTTTCTTTTTCAAGTAAATCTTCATTTGTTTCTTCTAGAATAGTTATAGTAAAACCATCAAGTCCGTATTTATTATAATCTGCTTGTAAATGTCTATTAGGATGTTTATTTGTCCTAAGATTACTAAAATGTTTAGCAATACGATTTCTCATTTCTTTAGAAGAACCTATATATTTTAGATTATTCTTTTTACAAGTAATACAATAAATACCACTTTTACCTGTAAGCCAAGCAAAATAACCATAAGGCACAAATTGTTTTCCTCTAACATCACCATAACCATTTGTTTGTTTGGTTTTACCTTTTACTGCTCTAGGAGTAAAATTCAAATTTACTTTAATCTTTGTCCAATCTGTAATCATAACTTAAAATTATTAATTAAACATTCTGAAACAAAGGTAATATCTTTTGGGTAATAACACAATGCAAGGTGCTTCGATTTAAATAAATTTAAACCTACGTCTTACGACTAGTCGTTGAACCTTCTTCCTTATTAGGAAGCTCGGCTGCGGATTGTCCAATATTATCTTCTTTTACTATACTCTCAGTCTTTCTCTGAGACCAACATCTACATTACTGCGATGATTAGTGAGATAATCTCTAAGGAGTTCCCCGTCAATTCACCTTGTTTAATCACGACTTACATCAATCGTGATGAACATAAACATATTTATCAGTACTTTTAAGAACTACAGGCTTATCTTGAGTATGAATACCACCAGTTGCTAGAGTATATGTTGTACCATAAAAATCTATTTCACGTACAAAACTATCTTTATTAGTTCTATATATTACAACTTTCTTCATTTCTTCAAGTAAATCTTGAAGTTGTTTAGTCTTAAATTTAATATGAGGAAATATAATACGTTTAAACGATAAAGCAGTTCGTTGAGTACGAAGATTTTTAAAAGCATCTTCTTTAAGTCCACTACGTTCAGAATAGAACTTATTAAGAAGTTTATCAGCAATATTACTTCTAGCACTACATAGAAGATTAAGTTTAAAAGCATGACCTAGACTATATCTAAGTCTAATCTCATCAGGTTTTTGTCTAGCTATCTCACAAACAAGAAATACATCATTCTTATTATAATGAAGCATAGGGTTTATATATTTAGGCATAAGATACCTATCAAAGTCAGCAACAAACAAGTGATTTAATTGTTCATTTGTCATGCCTTTATATTCATCTTTTTTCCTATATACATCACCTTCTTCATCATCTATTGGAGGTAGCTTAAAATCAAGAAGATTATACCATTTAAGATTAATACTAACTTGCTTTAAACTTTTACCATACTTCTTACGTTCGCCAGTATCTTTATCTACATTTACTCCAGCAGAATTAAGAGCATAAACTTTAAACAAATCAACAGTTACATAAGGTAATCTATACTTACGAATAACATTAAGTAGAGGGTCATTCCATAAAGCATCTTTATCATCTTGTAGAGATATTAGTTTATCATTCACTTCTTTAAGAAATGAACAAAGTTGTTTACTAGTATCAAAACGATTCCAATACATAAGGAAAGCTCTAGTCATCATATCATCATAAGCTTGATTGTTATAGCCAAATAAATCATATCTGTCTACAGTACCATCATCTTTAGTTATAGGACGCATCTTCTCAAAGAAGTCTATCAACTCTAACATCTGTGAATCATCTGTATCAGTAACATAAAATATCCAACTCTTTACACTATCAAGTCTAGATTTAATTTTTTCAACTGTTAAAGTATCAGTTAAAGCACCTTTACAATCTGCAAATTTATCAAGATAATCTCTAACATCTACAAAAGTAAATGAAATCATATTCTCAAATACTTCTAAGTCTACAGCTAAACTATGAATCATTTATCAATTTAATTATTTCCATTCCATTATAATTATTATCTTTATTAGCAGTAAGCCATTTAATTAGACGATTACAAAATTCATCGTATTTATTATCATCTATAAACTTAATAAAAGGAGAGTAATTTGTACTGTAAACATAAGGAGCTATATAATATAGTTTGTCTTTACCTTTAGTAATATCAAAACCAAAATTAGTAGCAGCATTACCAAGAAGCATTATCTTCTTGATATTATTAATTCTAATATCAGCAAATGTATGAAGCATACATCTATTAGCTATATATTGATTTACAGGACAACGTACATCAAGCTTACAACGAATAAGAGGAACAATATAAGGGTCTAGTTGTTCTAGACCCCCCGTAAGAGATATGATAGTTTCCTTTACTATTTCCACATACTTACTAAATGTCATTCCTCTATTCTTATAAGCATTATAATCAACATTAGGTACAACAATAATCATACCTGACATTGGATTACCAACACCATCAAGACATTTGCACTTAGTATTAAACATACCTAAAGCACAATCATCACATACTTTAGGAATCATAATTGTTTACCATTGATAATTATGATAAACAGTATTACCACCAGGGTATTTACTAATAGTCATAAGACTAGGAAAGTTACAACCATTTTCAATACGCTTACGAGCTTTAATTTTATCACTTCTTTTCATAATTAATTAATCTTTACTAGGTTCAACATAATTTTCTACTTTCTCATAATTCTTAACGGCAAAATTATCATATACAGAAACAATAAACATGAACATATTATCACGTTTACCCCAAGTTTTATCTAATTTACGTTTATAACCATAAACAGTAACTGTACCATCAACGCTAGCTTCAAGTTTAGCAACTTTATAATAGTTACGTTTAACACCCCAAGCATTATTACTTTCAGTTACATAGACATCGCCAACTTTAATTGGGCAATTAGCAATAATATCAGCAGAAGCTTCTTCATTAAGAGCTTTAATATTTTTCTTATATTCAGCTTCTATTTCTTCCTTTTTACTAATGTAACATTGAACACGTTCATTAAAAGAAAGACTATTATTTATACTACACATTTTATTTAATATTTTAATTTTTAATTTTAGCGCATCAAATAATTTTCGTGATTAATTAATCGACTAAACTATTCAAATCGCTTAAAACTCAACAAAATTGTCATCTGATGAATTTGGTATTACTTCGATGTTCCATTCTGCCAGCGAAAACTTGACACTTTCGTAAACATAATCAGGACGAATAACAACACCTTTATGATAATTATCATCAATAATAACAATAGTAGCATCTAAGAGAGTACCGATAACAGTACGACTATTATCTTTTTTGGTTAACTTTACAGTATCACCAAGGTTCAAATCATTTTCATCAAGAATACCATTTGATATAGTATCTTTAATTCTAGCTACATCTTGTTCTTTTTGTTTAAGAACTCGAACTAGTCTAACAAAGCTATTATTATCAATATCCATATCTCAAATATACTTTTTCTTTAGCTCTACTAACAGCAACATAAAGCCGCTTATTAATATCACTAGCGTTAGTGTAAGGTCTACCATACTTATCATAAACAATATCCATAACATCTACCATGCTTACATTGTAAGTTGAGCCTTGAGACTTATGACTACTAATAGCAAAACCATAATCTAAATCTCTATAATAAAGAATAGAACCATCAGGTCTACCAATATTAACAAGAAGAAGACAAGATTCTTTAAACTTATAATAAGCTTTCCACTTAGCAGCACGAATATCTCTACGAGCATTCTTAGCTTGCTGAATTAAATCATCAGCAATCTTACAATACATAGCCATAGTATATTTATCTCTATGGTCTATAATAAATAATGGAGAAGTAACTTGACCACCAAATACAGCTTGAAACTTAACCATGAAACCTTTAAGCTCATATTGTGGATGAGTATAGTTAGCTATCTCTTTTACAATATAATCTTCACTATTCTGAATAATCGCATCATTAAATTGGTCTACAATAGTGACATAAGAAGTAATCAAATCATTCTTAGTAATAACAGATTTTTCACTGTCTTTAATTATAGTTTCTCTAATAAATTTATTCCAATTAGAAACAGCTTTATTAGTATAAGATATAACTTTGACATAATCAGTATTATGAGTAATTGATTCGTCACTAAATTGTTTCACAACTTCTTGCTGAAATTGAGCAGAATTACAAACTACAAATCCTTTAGTCATAGTATTATCAAATTTACTACGATTACGAGATATGTAATTTAGGAAGTTAAAAGTTCCATTATAAACATCACCACGAAGAAGTTCAGTAAGTTCTCTTATAGGATTATCTTCATCTTGTCGTACAATCTGTGTAAGTCTGAAAGATGTAACACCTTTAAAAGCATAACTATCTTTCTCGTTTACAGGGGGGATTTGTGCATCATCCATAACCTTAATACTTTCATATTAAGCCTGACTATATCTTATTGATTAACTTTAGCCCAAGCATCTAAATCTATACAACCATTATTAATAAGTTTTTCTCTATCAGATTTACTCATAAAGAAAAAGTCTTTAAAAATAAAATGTTTGTGAGATTTCTTAACACCATTATATACTTGATTTACAACTTTAGGAGAGAAACCATCAGCAATAAGTTCATCATTGCAATAATATGTTTTCTTATAATTTCCATAAATATCATAGCATATTACTATTTTTCTATTTCTAGAATTAGGAATAAAACTATAATCTTTATTTTCATTATAATTTTTAGCATATATCCATTGATAACCTTGTGCTATATTTCTTTTTCCTAAACAACATTGAGCTATTAGTTGAGGATGAAAACCAGATAGCTCTTTAGCTTGTTTTGCAGAATCCCAACGTTTAACTATATTTCCAAGTATATCTATTTGAATAATTGGTATAGACAAAGGATTTTTAGAATATTTATTTCCATAATTACCATTAGTATTTCCATAAAAATGTTTATTATAAAAATAATTATTTTTTCCTTCTCTTCCAATTATTTCTCCACCATCATCAATATTAACTAAACAACCAGTATTATCAATAAGTTTTCCATATTTTGCAATATACTTAGCTTCTAATTTAAGACATTCTTCACTATTAGCACAACGGTTTAATATTTTAATAGTAATATTATTAACATTACCATTTACTTTATTATTCCAACCACTATTTCTATTAGCAAATGTAACATCAAAAGCTCTAGCTATTGTACCTTGACCAATATAGAAAGGTTTATCTTCATTTTTATAATAATGAGCATAAACACATAACTTATCTAAATCTTTTGTTAGATAACCTTGACTACCTGCTGTATTAATACGTTTTCTTTTACTAACACTTTTAGGACTAAAAACGAATTTTAATTTACTTGTATCTATCATATCTTTAATGTTTTAAAATCAATAACAAATATAGTAAATTTATTCGATAATCAATTCTCTCCGCTTCGGAGATTAACATACATTAATTCTCCTACTCCCATTTGGGATAGTCGATGAACTTTGTTCTCAGTACTATCACTAGCACCTTCACGAACCTTAGCTGCTGATTGTCATATAATAATAGTTTTTCAAGCATTCACACTTAGATTTTCATCTTATGTTGTAGCACTACTACCTTCACGAGTTTCCAGCAATTCAAAGAGAAGCGGCAATGATTATTTACCGCATAGTATAAGTTTAATACTATACTTTTTCATCATCTTATCAATATAAGTAACAAGACTACGATTAAGCATAGAACTTTCATCTACTATATATAGACGATAATCTTCAATCTTTATACGACCATAAGAAGCAAAAGTAACATTGTTAATATCAAACTTTTCAATATCATAATTAGGTTTAAAACCAAAATCAGATTGAATAGTATTAACATTACAATGAGTACCTCTAATACTATTTTTAAGAACTCTACAAGCTTTATGACTTGGAGCACTTAATCCTATTTCAGAGAATGGTATGTTACAATCTTGAAGTAAAGCTTTAAGAAGGAAAGTTTTACCAGTACCACCAGGACCAATTAGAGCACGCTTAAAATCTTTAGGATTATAAGGTTCATTAATAAACTTAATAAGTCCATTATAAGCTTTTGTTTGGTCGTCAGTAAAAGTAAACTTTTTAGCTCTATTTTTATTAGGAGTATTTATAGTAAATTCATCAGTATTACTCATTATATATCCTCCTCATCATCTATTAAATGTTTAACATTATAATCATGACCAACTAGAGTTAAAATTCTATTGAACTTAGCATAAAGTTTACCATCAATTCTAACAATCCAACAAGAACAAATCCAGTTATGACAAAAAGGTACATAACGATTAGGGTCTGCTTTCTTGAATATTCTATCACTTTCACTAAGAAGTAAACTAATGTATTGTCTATTCCTTTGACCAACTCTAGTGAATATACGTTCACATTTAGTTAAATCATAAGAATCTTCAGTAAAAGGAAGAGTTACTCCATCTTTACCTACATCACTTATATTAGTATCTTTGGTAAGTCTATTAATATAATCAAAGTACTTAATACGAACAGTAAAATTACCTTGTTCATCTTGAATAACTTGACCAGGAACTAGTTTAGTTAACTTCTTATTAGGAAGTACAGTTGGTGCTCTACGTTTAGTAGAAGCTTTAGGCTTAAAAACAAATTTAAGCTTAGAATAATCTACATTCATTTCTTTTTGTTTGTTAGTTTATGTTCTTTCTTAATCTTCTTAGCTTCTCTAGCACTTACAGTAGCATCTTCAAAATTAAGATTACTAGCTTTAACGTTTTTAGCACGATAAAGAATGTAACCACAATAATGAATTAAGAAGTCAATTCTACCCCAAGTGTGAATACCAATTACAGCATCTGTTGGAATAATGATACGATTACCATTAATCTCAGCTACTTTTGATACACACTTTAAATCCTTTCTTTCATCATGTTTCTTTGCCATTTTACAAAAAGTTTAATTAATACTATTATTATTTAATACAGCATGAATATAATCACGCTTTTCTTTATCATATTTAGCTCCAAGTATTCTAATCATATCTTGAGCACACATAAGATTATGTTTTCTAACTCCAAATATAACACTAAGAGCTTTATGAAAATCTTTAGTAGAAAGCATAGTATTATATATTAATTTAAAACCAGCTTTACTATTAAGAGCTTCACTATTATGAAAAGGAATAAATGGTGTTCTCATAACTTTATTATATTAATCAATTAATACTATTATTACTTCATCAATAAGATGATTATATTTTCTTTATATTACTAAGAGCTGCAAAATATTCTAATTCTCTATTTTCATCAAGCTCAACTTTTATCATAGGAATATCATAATGATGCATATATTTATACGTTTCAGTATAAAGACTTATAATAGTTCCTATTTTACCGTTAGCAACCATAACTCTATCTCTTACTTTAAGAGGAATATGATTATCTTTAAAGAACTTATTAGTTAAATTCTTAATTCTATTATTATAATCTTTACGAGCAGTATCTGCTTCTTTAATAAAATAAGAAACAGTTTCTTCTTTAATATCTTCTATTTCCATAACTATTTTATTTTAATTGTTATCATCAAATAGGGCATTTAATTTATATTCTTTTTTAGCTTTATAATCAGTACGGTCTTGATATAAATAACCAATTAATATAACTTCATTATTTTTATTAATTCTAGCACTAATTGGTTCAAATGTCATAGGAGTACATTTTTGACTAATAAGTTTATTAGGAGTAATATTATTCTCTATAAGAATTTTTCTACCTATTTCACGTAAACCTTTATCATAAGCTTCCATAAGTCTACTTTTAAACTTATCATCACTACAATTATTTGCTCTATTTTTAAAATCTTCAAAAGGAGATATAGCTTTTATATATTCTTCATATTTCATAACTTTATTATTTTAATTATTAATATTAGAAGTTCTGCTTGGTTTCGCACCATAAGCCGTATTACTACACTTAGCAGAACTTAAAGTATTACATTCTAGCCTCCCCGTAAAGGAACGTTAGCATGTAATCATTTTCCTTTTCTAACTTATCACATACATTAAGTATGAAATTAATACCAGCATGTCTAACAGCAATTATATCTTTAATTACAGTAGTCATATCATGTTGACTTAATTTCATAAGAAAATATATGGTTCTAAAACCTCTACGAGTATTAAGAGGAAAGTTATAAGGAATAATATAACCTGTACGTCTATTACATAGTATCATAGTCTACCCTTTCTTCTTTTAATATCTCTAGCTCTACGTTCTCTACGTTGAGTTTTACCATCGGGAAAACTACTACTACAAGCTTTTAAACCAGGTCGTTCATTAGCACTAAGTATAATACTTTGAGTATTATAATAATTTCTAGCATTACTTACATATACATCTTCATCGCCCATAATTTTATACTTTAAATATTTTATCAAGAACTTCTCTAAAATTAGGATTATCTATTACATATTTAGCATCAGCTTCATTCTTAAATACTGTATTGCCATAATAAATATCACAAGTAGAATGTATAGCAATAACATTATATTGAGGAAATTCTGTAGTATTATAATAGAAAGCTATTGCATATCCACGGCTAACGTCTTCAGCATTAAATTTCCAATCACCATTAAAGTATCTAGCAATATCCATAAGATTAGATAAAGCAATTAACTTCTCTCTAACTTCACATGTTTTATCACCTCTAGAATCTTTAATTTCACTAAAACAAGTATGATAATTATTATCTTTAGCTGATTTATATAATTGTTCAAGACTTAACCATTTACGTTTAAAACGAATAATACCTTTAGATAAATCACTAGATTCTACGTCAATCTCAAAATTAGTTGGAGCTTTAATCTGTAAAGCTTTTACAGTACCATTAGCTTCAACTAAAGGTTGAATAATATTAGAATTAATAGTATTATTATCTGATTTATTCATTGGAACTTCTGCAAATACTACAGATTTACTATCAGGTCTTCTAAGACTTGAACATTCACCAAATATATTAATTCTTTTATCTCTAGATAAAACATCATCATTTCTATCATTAGCATATATATCACTACTAGAACAAATAGTAGCAAGAGAACAATCACAACATTGATTACTTTCTGTTACTTCAAACAATTTGTTCATGTATTCAATCTTAGTACCAATAGCAAATGATTGACTTACTTCATTATTATTTCTATTTGTTGGCATAATTAATTCTTATTTTAAATGGTTTATTAATACCGTCATAAGAAACAAAAGTATGATATATTATATCATGTTTCTTATGCTTAAATTTATTATATAGAATTTCAGCTACAGCATTTATAGTAAAATAATCAATAACATTAGTA
>UMLE01017536.1_pt1 | contig 58835 bp, 62 predicted proteins | sample 1966461 | NCBI WGS metagenome assembly UMLE01 (sample SAMEA4836196, study PRJEB28245) | human gut metagenome | biome: gut microbiome; material: fecal sample | place: Denmark | collected 2008 | reverse complement strand
AATCAGAATTAGTGATATTACGAATTCGCTTGATCAGAGTCAGCCAATTCTCTTCGTAGATTTTTCAGATGATGATGCAATTGCAAATAATGCTGTCAATGAAGAAAAGGGAACTCGTAAAGATAGCGAGCCAGAAATTAAAACACTGACAGAAACTGCTACTAAGCTTTATCAATTTGACTATCCTTTTAAAGATGCGATTGCAACTACTGCTTACCAGGCTGTTTCTGAAATTAAAAAGGCCTTCAATGACCCAGATGAAGCAGAGCTGGAGAATTCGCATTTGCTGGCCTCAACTAACCGGTATTTGCAGCCGATCGATACGAAACCAAGTTTCCTCTATCAAACTAAGTTTACCGGGGCGGAGATCGGTACTGCTACACACTTGATTTTGCAATACTATGATTATACTGGTGACGGAAGTGATGAACAGCTTGAGCAAGAGATTCAGCATTTAATTGAACAGAAAAAATTGAATGCGGACATTGTTTCGAGTCTTAAAAAAGATCAAATTGAATGGTTTGTCCATAGTGATTTTGCTAAAGATTTTTGGCAAAGACCAGAAGATTTAAAAAGAGAAGTTGATTTCTCTAGTTTGCTGTCTGCCAGAACCTTGTTTGATGATTTTAGTGATCCAAATGCAAAAATTTTGGTTCATGGTACGATTGATGGCTATTTTATTATAAATAATGGTATTATTTTGTTTGACTACAAAACTGATCATGTAGACAAATCGCATTTAGATGAAGCAATAGAATTAATTAAAGAAAAATATACCGGACAGCTTCGTTTATATGAACGAGCATTAAATGAATTTAGTACTAAGAAAGTAATTGGAAAGTATTTAATTTTGCTTGATGCTAAACAAGCAGTAGAAGTTAAGTAAACAAGAAGGGAGGAGCAGGATGGCAAAAATATTCGCAAAAGATATCTTTGCTGTAGTGGATCTAGAAACTACAGGAACTCAACGAGAAAATGGCCATCACATTATTCAGTTTGGGTGTGCAATTATTAAAAATCTTAAAGTTGTTAAAACCTATTCTTTTATGATTAATCCCCATCGTGAAATACCTCAATCTGTTGTTAATTTAACTGGTATTAGTAATGGAGATGTACAAAAGCAAAAAGACTTTGATTTTTATGCACCTAAAATAGTCAAAATTTTGCAGAATACAGTATTTGTAGCGCATAATGTTGATTTTGACTTGCCATTTTTAAATTATGAATTAACGCAACACGGGTATGATGCGTTAACCAACAAAGCAATTGATACAGTTGAATTAGCTAAAATTGCTTTTCCAACTTTGCCATCATATAAGTTAAGCGATTTAACAGCACAATTAGAAATTAAGCATTTGAATCCACATAAGGCCGATTCAGATGCTTATGGTACAGCTATATTGCTAATTAAAATCATTAAGCAGCTTGAGACTTTGCCACAAGCAACGCTTAATACATTAAGTTCTTTAGCGCATGGCTTGATTCGTGATACGTCATGGGTGATTACCACAATCGCTGATAGTTTAAGACAAGAAAAAAGGCCGCTGCCGGCAGAGTATATGCAGATACGCAATATCATTTTGCAAAAGCAGAATGAACGTTTTGACAGTCATGGTGAAAATGGTACATTTCCGCAAAATGATAATGATAAGCGTAAGCTGTTTAAAGGAAAATTACATTTTCGTAGAGCACAAGTTGATTTAATCAATCATTTGCATCAGTTCATTAATAATCCTGAGAAAAACGCAATGTTGGTAGAAGCGCCTAACGGTACAGGGAAGACTTTTTCTTATATATTTGCTTATGCTTATCAGTTATATTCAGGAAGAAAATTGGTAATTGCGACACCAACTAAGGTTTTGCAAGAACAAGTAATGGAAAGAGAAATTCCACAGCTACTGAAGGTGACAAAGCTTGATTTGAAGGCTGAGGTTGTTAAATCAAGTAGTCGTTATCTAGACCTAGATGGTTTTGTGCAAACGATTTTTCAGGGGACGCCTAATAAGTCAACTTTGATTTTGCAGATGCAAATTTTGGTTTGGCTAACCAAAACTAAGACTGGCGATTTGGATGAGCTGAATTTAACCAATTACAATGCACCGCTATTTGCTCAGATCCAACATCCGGGGGATGCTCGTGTGGGTAGTCGATTTGCGGAAGTTGATTTTTGGAATTTGGCTCGTCGTAAGCAAGAAGAAGCCGATATTTTAGTTACCAATCATGCTTATCTGGCTAACCACTATATGGATACTATTTGGGGTCAAAATCCTTATTTGGTAATTGATGAGGCTCACCGTTTTGCGGATAATGTAATTAGTTCTCGCAATGATTCCATGCGTTTTGAATCACTTTGGGGTGTCCTGAGTCATTTACGCAATTTGCTATATTATTCAAATGACAGCGTAGAAAGCCAATTTAACGATAATGTGCAGATCAATTTCTTATTGACTAAGCTAGATCCTATGATCTTGGAGTTAATCAATTTGATTAATGAGTTGCAAAAACAACTCTATGCACAGCATGATAATGCCATCAATAAGGTTAACTTGCCTAACGGGACTCTTGAACTTAGTTTTCAGGGTAAGGGCTTATTCAATCAAGATAGTCGTTTTAAACAAATATTGCCTAAGTTTCAACAAAAACTAGAAGAGGTTAGAGAATTAACCAATCAGACTTTGTTTGAACTTTATCATGAGCAAGAAAGAATGCTGGCAAATGTTGAAGCTTTAGTTGGCGATATTACTGAGCAAATCGATCGGTTAGACTATTATTCTGAAAAAGGCTATCAATTGGCCGACTTGTTATCCGATCAAAAGAATTTAGCTCAAGATGGCTTTATTTTGATGATCACTAATCCAGAGGATCCGCTCAGTACTAACTTAGATTGGTTAATGCTTGATGCAAGCGATGTTCTTAATCAAATTTATAGTCGTTTTGATCATATTGCATTTGTCAGTGCTACATTAACTAGTGATCATAATTTTGATTATGCAATTAGTCAGTTGGCTTTGGGCAAGATGAATTTAGTTAAGTATATTGGCAAGAGTACCTTTAATATGAAGAAACATTTGGAAGCTTTTGCTGTAATTAATATGCCTAATCCAGATAGTGAAGACTATCAAAAAGACATTGCTCAAATTATGGTTAACGATTTAGCAGATAAAAATCACGTGTTGGTTTTAATGACTAATCTTGATAAGATTCATGATGTCTTTACTGAAACTTTAAATGCACCTGAGCTGAAAGACTTTGAGATTTTGGCCCAAGGTATGTCAGGTTCCAACAATCGAATTGCTAAAAGATTTGTAATTGCTAAAAAAGCAATTATTATAGGAGCTGATAGTTTTTGGGAAGGAATTGATTTCCACGATTGTGGTATTGATACCGTATTTGCGGCTCGCCTTCCATTTGAGTCTCCAGATCAGCCTGAGGTGCGCTTGAGACAGAAAAAACTAGAGGACCAGGGAGCTAACGTATTTGAAAAAGATAGTCTTCCTCGCGCGATTATTCGCTTTAGACAAGGAATGGGACGCTTGATCCGTGGCGAACATGATCATGGACAATTCGTTATCTTGGATCCAAGGATCTGGACCAAAAATTATGGGGATGCATTTTTGCAGTCGATTCCTGTAAAAGTTGAAAAAGTAACATTGAAAGAACTAAAAAAGAAGTTAAAAAATAAATAGTTATGATACAAGATGATACAAGGCAAACAATTAAATTTGTAGCATGGGTAATTGGTTTAATCATTATTGCTTTCTTTGTAAGTATTGCAATTTTTTACGCTGCAGGCTCAAAGAGCAGGGGCAATGATCAAAGAATAGCTGAATTGGCTAGAAGCAAAACGCCAATTACCAATATCTCTAAGTATTATCATTTAGACCGTGGCACAAGCAGCTACGCAATTAATGGTACAAATAAAAAAGGCAAAGGATATTATTTTATTTATTTGCCTAATTCAAAAAAGGCATACTTATATCCTGCTAAAAGGGGTGTAAGTGAAGCTAATATTAAAAATGAGTTTAAATCTTCTCATTCAAATGCTACAATTAATCATATTAATCTGGGTTGGTACAAAGGTGAAGCTGTTTGGGAAGTTGCCTATAAAAAGCCAAATGGTAATCTAGGTTATACTTTATATGAATTTAAAGATGGAAATGATATCTCAGAAGTCGATAATTTGTAGAAACTTTGGTATCATGTACATTGTATAAATGATAAAAAGGTGGATAGGAATTTTATGACAGAATTGATTTCAATTAAAGATTCTTCCAAGCATGTTGACCAAGAAGTAAAGATGCATGTTTGGCTTACAGATAAACGATCAAGCGGAAAGATTATCTTTTTGCAATTACGTGATGGTACTGCATTTTTCCAAGGGGTAGTTCGCAAGAACGATGTATCAGAAGAAGTTTTTGAAACTGCTAAAACTCTTAGACAAGAAGCCAGCTTCTACATTACTGGTACTATTCACGAAGATGCACGTTCTCACTTTGGTTACGAAATTCAAATTACTGATTTGAAGGTAGTTTCAAACAACGAAGGTTACCCAATCGGTAACAAGGAACACGGTGTTGATTTCTTACTTGATCACCGTCACTTATGGTTAAGATCAAAGAAGCCATTTGCAATTATGCAAATTAGAAACACTATGTTTAAGGCTACTGTAGACTTCTTTGAAAAGGAAGGCTTCATTAAGTTTGATGCCCCAATTTTCATGCACTCAGCTCCAGAAGGTACTACTCAATTATTCCACGTTGACTACTTTGACTATGATGCATACTTATCACAATCTGGTCAATTATACGGTGAAGCTGGTGCCATGGCTTACGGCAAGATCTTTACTTTCGGTCCAACATTCAGAGCCGAAGAATCAAAGGGTCGTCGTCACATGACCGAATTCTGGATGATGGAACCAGAAATGGCATGGATGCACCAAGATGAATCTCTCGATATTCAAGAAAGATACTTGGCTTACATGGTTAAGCAAGTTTTGGACAAGAACGAATACGAACTTAAGATTTTAGGTAGAGATCCAGAAAAGCTTCGTCCAACTACTGAAGGCAACTTTACCCGTCTTCCATACGATGACGCTGTAAAGATGCTTCAAGATGCTGGTCGAGACTTCAAGTGGGGTGACGACTTCGGAGCACCTGATGAAGGATACATCTCTGAACAATACGATCGTCCTGTCTTTATTGTCAACTATCCAACTTCTATCAAGCCATTTTACATGAAGAAGAATCCAGACAATCCTAAGGAATACTTATGTGCTGATGTTATCGCACCAGAAGGTTATGGTGAAATCTTTGGTGGTTCAGAACGTGAAGGTAACTACGAAGTTTTGAAGCAACAAATTTTGGCTGCAGGTCTTAACCTTGAAGATTACCAATGGTACCTTGACTTGCGTAAATTCGGTGGTGTGCCTCACTCTGGTTTCGGTATGGGATTTGAACGTACTATTGCTTGGGTTTGTCACCTTGACCACATCCGTGAAGCAATTCCATTCCCAAGATTGATCAACAGAATGCAACCTTAATTCGCATTTGAAAATTAAATATTTAAACAAAAGTTGGACTAGTTGTTAGTTCAACTTTTATTTTTGAAAGGAAAATCAATTTTGCAATTTAATGACTATCGTGCATTAGGATTTACGACTTTACAGAATGGCTTAATAGCTTATTATCCTCGTTTAAATATTAGTGACGCAGAATTATTATTAATTATTCAACTTGAGGCCTTTAATCAACGAGGCGAATCATTTCCATCAAATGAGAAAATTGCTGCCAATACCAACCTGTCAGTCACAGATGTAGGCAATTTGATTCAACGTTTGATTGATCGAAATTATTTAACGATAGAACAAACGACTGATGATCAGGATAAAATTGGCAATAAGTACAGCCTAAACAAGTTATATGATGCTCTTGATCAATATATTGATCAGAATATTTTAATTAAAGATGATAAGAAAGATAAGACAGTAGCCGTTACCAATAATTTAGGTAATAATCCCTTAAATTATCTATCTCGAAAAGCTGAAGTAGAATTTGGTCGCTATTTAAGTCCCATTGAGCGTGAAGAAATAGCTCAGTGGCTCAGTGTTGACCATTATGATCCAGAAATTATAGAATTAGCATTGCGAGAAGCAGTATTATCGCAGGCGTATTCTTTAAAATATATTGATCGTGTTTTACTTAATTGGCAGAGACATAATCTGAAAACGCCAGAAGAAGTTGAAAGATTTTTAAAGAGGAATAGATAATATGGCAGAAAAATTATTAAGTGATGACGAGGCCCGCGAGGTTTTAAAAAAGATCTTATCTCTTTATCCAGATGCTAAGGGAGAATTACATTGGGACAGTAAATTCCATTTATTATGTGCAGTTTTAATGAGTGCTCAAACAACAGATAAGATGGTTAACCGAGTAATGCCCCAATTTAGTAAGGACTTTCCAACTCCTGAGAGTTTAGCAGATGCACCAATTGAAGAAATAGAGAATGAAATCAAAACAATTGGTCTGTATAGATCGAAAGCTAAACACTTAAAAGCTACAGCTCAAATTTTGGTAGATAAATATAATAGTCAAGTTCCTAAAGATAAACAGATTTTAATGACATTACCTGGAGTAGGAGAGAAAACTGCCAATGTAGTTTTAGCCGAAGGCTATGGTGTTCCTGCAATCGCAGTTGATACTCACGTTTCAAGAATATCAAAGAAGTTTCATATTGTAGATGAAAAGGCCACTCCACATGAGGTAGAAAAACGACTAGAAGCGATTTTGCCAAAAGATGAATGGATTAAGACTCATCACGCAATGATTCTATTTGGGCGCTATACAATGCCTTCAAAAGCAAAAGGCGATCCGTATTCATATTTGAATTCTCAAAAATAATAATTTTGGAAGCAATTAAAATTAATTGCTTCTTTTTTTATGCAGTATTTTATAAGTGAGTTGTTACTAAATTTATTTTTTAAATTAAAAGTCTGCTTTCACTTCGTTCCAGCAGACAAAACATAAAATCAAGTAAACAAAAAGCCAAACTGCATTTTGCAGTTTGACTTTATAAATTATTTATTAATCGTTTGAACTAGAATTCTCTTGTTCACGCCGATCATTATTATTTTCAGATCTAGACGTTGCACTACTTTGTGCTTGAGAAGATGCAGATGACTGCGTACGACTTTGCTGTGAAGAAGCCCTTTGACTTCGACTTGATTGGTTTGTTGAACCATTTTCACTGGTTGATGAAGATCTACTTTCAGCTGTAGCTGGTGAATTAGCACCAGTACTGTCGCTACTATTAGTATCAGTTTCTTCATCGTCTTCATCGTAACTAGTTGCACTATTGCCAATTCCGGCAGGGGCGTGACCTCTAACGAATAATTGCCAAGTACCACCACTTGTAGCAACCTCAGGTGGGTTAGAGTTGTTAACGATTCGAGCTCCAACAACTGACTTAGGTTGTTTCCAATCTAGATTTTGCTTGTTTCTCATGAGGTAAGTCATCATGCTCTTATACAATAATTGAGCTGATTGTTGACCAACACCTGAAATAGTACCGTCCTTTAAATTATCGTAACCAGTCCAAACGCCCATTACATATGATCTAGTGTAACCAACGAACCAAGAATCTTTTGGTGTTGAATTATATCCAGGATATTTAGCTAAATCTTCATCTGAGTACTTAACAGTACCAGTTTTACCAGCTTGGTGTAAGTTGGCGATCTTAGCACTAGTACCTGAACCACGCTTGATAACGCCTTTCAACATATCAGTAATCATGTATGCTGTTGACTTCTTCATAACGCGGACACCATTTGAATCGTAGTTTCTGGTTAAACCATCAGGAGTTTCAATTTTAGAAACAAATTGTGGCTTATGATAGATACCCATAGTGGCAAATGCACTGTAAGCACCGGCCATTTGCAAGCTTGAGGCATTAGCACCAATAGCAACAGACAAGCCTGAGTTTGCAGGAACATTAACACCCATTCTACGAGCAAATGCGGAGGCACGCTTAACTCCAACTTCAGCAAGTGTTTTAACGGCAGGAACGTTTCTTGATTGTTCCAAAGCCTTACGCATGGTCATCATACCATCGTACTTGTTATCCCAGTCATAAAGTTGAATATTAGTACCAGGGTAAACGTACTTACTATCGTCAATCATTTTGGCAGTTGACCAGTTCAAATATTGAATAGCTGGACCGTAATCAAGTACTGGCTTGATAGAAGAACCAGTTGATCTACCTGTTTGAACAGCACGGTCAAGACCTAATTGAACAGAAGGTAAGTGACGACCACCTAAGATAGCAACTACGTGACCATTATTAGGATCAACTACAGTAGCACCAACTTGCATCTTATCATTAGTGAAAGGTACGGAGCCGTTGTTGGCTAATTTGTAGAGCTTTTTTTGAGCCTTTTGGTCAATATTAATAGTTATCTTTAAATTGTCATTGTATGGGTCAAAGCCCTTGCTCTTAACTTCAGAAATAGCTTCCTTAATATATGGGTCGTCAATCTTTCTGATCTTAGATTCGTTGTTTGAATGTCTAGGACGAAGCCCCTTAGTGATTGGCTCATTAATTGCTTGGTTATATTGACTCTTGGTGATCTTATCGTTTTCTAACATAGTCTTTAAAACAATGTTACGACGATATCTAGCTTTTTGTGGATATAGGTAAGGATCGTAAGCAACAGGTGCGTTAGGCATCCCCGCAATTAAAGCGGTCTGTGCCAAATCCAATTGCTTAAGGGTCTTATTATAGTAGTAATTTGCGGCAGTACCCATACCGTAATTACCATAGTTCATAAATACCTTATTAATGTAGAACTCTAGAATTTGATCCTTACTGAATTCGTGTTGTACCTTCATAGCAAGCCAAGCTTCTTGTGCTTTTCTCTTTAAGGTACGTTGTGAAGCAGCAGTTGAGAATACTGTCAACTTAACTAACTGTTGAGTAATGGTAGAACCACCGGCAGCAATACTGTTGCTTTTGGCATTTGTAAGCATTGAACCTGCAATTCTGATAGGGTCAACACCCAAATGGTCTTTATAAAAACGTTTATCTTCTACAGAAACGACAGCATCTTTAAGTTGTTGTGGTATGTCTTTATTTTTAACGTAAATTCTCTTTTCAGAACCTAATGAAAGTAGGAATTTTCCATCATTAGTATAGAGTCCTGAAGTACCACCACTTTGCAATTGGTCTTGGCTGATATTAGGCGCATCTTTTGCGTAAAAAGCGAAGAGCCCAATACCTGAGACCACTACTAAAAGCACAATAAGAAAAATCCATTTAATGATTTTCATCCATAAATGATTACCGCTAGACCTTCGCCCGTGATAATCTCTACGTGATTCGCGTTTCATATTATTATTGTCTGCCATTATTCACTTTTCCTATCTGCAATAAATTTATCGACTGCCTCAAGGTAAGGCAAGGTAGGTCGAAAGCCACTCTTAATCTCATAAGAATGGCTTTCAATTTCCTTTAAAGTCATTGAGCTTTTATCCTTTTCCCTGTAGGCATGGATTACAAAACTAGCAGGAGTTACAAAATACCTCTCTAGACTAGCGAATCTAATAATTGTAAAGCAAATTCCTTGCTGCTTCAAACATTCGTCCAAATGGAAGATCTGGTGATCATGGAAGTTCTTTAATGGAAAGTTTGTTTTATTTCTTGTTTCCTTAGCTTCAAAATCAAGATAATAGCCTTTGTACACGCCATTATAGTCAGTCGTTGAAGCCTGTCTAAAATAAGCTTCTCTGATTACTGCCTTTGAACGTTTAGGATAGTCAACCTTTACAATTTGAATTGGTGTTGGCTTCTTATGAACAACTGCTATTTCTCCCATTAAATAGTATTTATTAGATTCGTTTATTTGTTGCTCCAAGGTCATACCACGGTCAGAAAAATTAACTCCCTTTCTGTGTTTGTATGATCGATGAACAGTAGCATGTTCTTCTTTTTTTGTTACTGGTTTTCTAAATGCGGCTAAACTACCGCTTGGATATTTGACCATTAACCTCACTCCTGTTAGCATTATAGCAATAAAGACTGGATTTTTGAATATTAGGGGGCGTTTACAATAATGCAGCGTTTATGGGTAACTGGATATCGTTCCTATGAATTGAATGTTTTTGGTGATAGGGATCCGAAAATCACTGTAATAAAATATGCCCTAAAGAATTACTTTGTTAGTTTAATCGAAGAAGGACAATTAGATTGGATTATTACAGGTGCCAATTTGGGAGTAGAACAATGGGCTGCCGAAGTTGGATTAGAATTAGGAGAAAAATATCCGGTTAGAACGTCGATTATGATTCCCTATGAGGAATTTGCTAATCGCTGGAACGAGACTAATCAGGCAAAATACATTAATTTAAAAGAAAAAGTTGATTTCTTTGCTTCAACTTCAAATACGCCGTATCAAAGTCCCGTACAATTGCGCAACTATCAAAATTTTATGGTTCAGCATACCGACCGAGCTATGATGATCTATGATCCAGAGCATCCCGGTAAACCAAAATATGATTATAATTTAATCCAAAAGTATCAAGAAACCAAAGAATATCCCCTAAATTTAATTGATTTTTATGATTTACAAGATGTGGCTGAAGAATATCAGGAAAACCATCAAAGTTCTAATTTCTCCGAATAATTAAAAGTTTTATTAAAGCCGGTATATTTGTTTTAAGTGGCCTATCTTTTTGCTAAAATAAAAGTGAATGTAAAGGAGTTGTCAGTAAGATGGCAAATTTAAATGATATAAAACTATCTGCACAAGATATATTAAAGAAACAATTTAGAAGTAAAGTAAAAGGTTATGATCCAGACGAAGTTGATGCATATCTGGATCAAGTAATTTCAGATTATGAAACATTCCAACAATTGATTGAAGATTTGTACGGTCAAATTGGTACGCTTCAACGTCAATTGATGGATGAAAAGCAAAAAGAAAAGAAGACAGTTGCAGCTGAACGAAAAGACGAAGAAAAGCTTAAGACTTATACACCAAGTCATCGCAGATCAGCAGCTGTTTCTAATTTTGCTCAAGAAGACGAAGGCCAAGGAGAAATCTCAACCAATATGGCAATTATTCAAAGAATTTCTACTTTGGAAAGAAAAGTTTATAATCTTGAGCAACATGTGTATGGCTTAAAGCATTAATTTTTGCTATAATGATTAACAGTGTGAATTTCGAGTAGGCGCGGCTAACTGATGTTAGTTGAGGAAAGTCCACGCACGCACAAGCTGCGATGCTTGTAGTGTTCGTATTCAGCCTAATAAGCTGGAGAAAAGTCTTTTGACTTTTACGGCGGAAAAAGTGCTAAATCTTATGACATGCATTACTATCCTGGAAAGTGCCACAGTGACGAAGCAAGGTCAGAAATGATCTTGGTGGAACGAGGTAAACCCTGCGAGCGTGAAACCCAAATTTGGTGGGGGAGCTTCGGTCTAAGAAAATGAACTAAAGACCGAGTTGTTGCTTTGCAATAAAGATAGATGACTACTGAAGGTAATTTCGCCAAAAATTACTGGAACAAAACGTGGCTTATAGAGATTCACACCGGCAGAGTTGGGCTTTTGGTCCAGCTCTTTTTATTTTGATAATAAATAAATGAAAGAGTAATAATGAAAGAATATCAACTTTACGCAACAATGGGCGCCGGTTTTGAAAGCGTCGTCAATAAAGAACTACAAGGCATGGGTTATAAGACTCGTGTTGAAAATGGTCGTGTATTTTTTAAGGGAACGCAAGAAGATATTGTTAAAACTAATTTATGGTTGAGAACTGCTGATAGAGTCAAGATCTTGCTTAAAGAGTTTAGAGCAACTGATTTTGATACTTTATTCAACGAAACATATGATTATGATTGGGCAGAATTGTTGCCAGTTGATGCTAAATTTCCTGTCCAAGGACGAGCAGTTAAGTCTAAGCTTCACTCAGAGCCAGATGTGCAATCAATTGTCAAAAAAGCGATTGTTAACAAAATGGTTGATCAATATCACCGACGCGGCTTTTTGCCAGAAAGTGGTAATGAATATCCTTTAGATGTGCATATTTACAAGAATATCGCTCGCTTATCATTAGACACCACCGGCGCAAGTTTATTTAAACGTGGTTATCGTGTTGAACACGGTGGCGCACCTTTAAAGGAAAACTTCGCGGCAGGTTTGTTAAGATTAACACCATATAATGGTACGCACCCATTGATTGATCCAATGACCGGTTCTGGTACTTTAGCAATTGAAGCAGCTTTAATCGCTAAGAACATTGCCCCAGGTACGTGGCGTAAGTTTGCTTTTGATGGTTTTGACTGGTTTGATGCTAATTTGCATAAAGCAGCTTTGGCTAAAGCTAAGACAGAAGTTAAGCCATTAGAAGCACCGATTTGGGCTAGTGATATTGACCAATCAGTGCTAGAAATTGCTAAATTAAATGCACATAATGCAGGGGTATTACAAGATATTCGTTTTAAGCAGGTTGCAGTAAAAGACTTTACTACTGATTTGGAAAACGGCATTATCATTGCCAACCCACCATATGGTAAGCGACTTAAGGATCGCGAATCAGCAGAAGAACTTTATAAGCAAATGGGAGAAGTATTGCGTCCATTAGATTCATTTAGTCAATACTACCTAACTGCTGACCCTAACTTTGAAAAGTGTTTTGGTGCAAAGGCTACAAAGAAGCGTAAGTTGTTCAACGGTAACTTAAGAGTAGATTTCTACCAATATTGGGCTAATAGAAGGTAAACATGATTACGAAAGATCTGAACACAGAATTTTGGGTAATTTCAGATACCCATTTGATTGCGGATAGTTTGCATGATGAAGGTCAAGCTTTCTCTCGTATGCAAAAAACGAGTCAAGGTAAGGATCTCTACTATCAAGAAACGGCTCTATCTGCTTTTATGCGTATGGCTCAAAGAAAGAATCCTGCTGTAATAATTGTGACAGGTGATTTAACTTTTAACGGGGAAAGAGTTTCCGCAGAAAGATTTGCAGAGATTTTTAAACCATTAAAAAAGACCAAGGTTTTAGTTTTACCTGGTAATCACGATATTTTTGACGGTTGGGCTAGAGAATTTCGTGGTAAAAAGCAATTTTATGCCGGTGAAATTAGTCCTATGTTCTGGCGTTCGATTTTCGATAAATCATATCGTGAAGCTACCGATGAAGATGACAGCTCTTTGGCATACAGTGTTCAATTAAATCCACAATATTTCTTAGTGTTAGCTGATTCTAATATTTATGGCAGAGAAGAGACAACGGAAGCTCCTCATACTCATGGAATGATTGGTAAACAGCAGTTAAAGTGGATAGAAAAGCAATTTCGTTATGCGCAAGAGCATAACTTGCGCCCTATTCTTTTCATGCACCACAATCTGTATGCCCACAATCCAGCAGTAAACAAAGGTTATGTAGTTGATGATGCAATTGAATTACGTCGTCTTTGTGCAAGATATAATGTCAAACTGGCTTTTTCAGGACATATTCATGCGCAAAATATTATGGGACCTCAAGGCACGACGCCAACAACCGAAATTGTCACTTCTAGTTTTTGTTCTAACGACCAGGGATACGGAGTAGTGCGTGTGCATTCTCGTCATATTACTTATATTAGAAGAAACTTTGATATGACGCGGTACCTGACTGAAAAAGAAAAACAAGATTATACTTTGGTGCATTTCCATAAGTATTTAAAAAACTTGCAATTGGGAAGTATTTCCGCAGATATGATGCAAAGCGAATTGAATAAGTATCATGATGATATAGATTTGGTTCGAGAGATGGGAAAATTATTCGGTTGGATGAACTACCACTTCTTTAATGGACATAATCACCTAAAAGTCAGTGAGTTAAATAAAATTCATTCATCAGAGGCATATCAAACCCTGATTAAACACCATCCGGAGTTTCGACTTTATTTGGAAACCTTGTATGACACTAGTGACCACACTAATTTACAAGTAAAAATCAGATATTAAATAAAGAGAGTATGTTTTAAAACATACTCTCTTATTTTAGCTATATTTGTTACAATAAGAATAAATGATAAACAGGGCGTGATCTAAATTTTAAAATCTAAACAGCATTTGATATTTTTAGGGCTTGCTGGAATAATTTATTATTCATGGCTCTTAATTATTCTTTTTATAGCTATGATTCTTGGCTATGAGGGGAATAAGGCAATCAGTATTTCTGGAATAGTAGTTGGAATTATTTTTACAATCTTACTGATTTATACATGGGTATTTTCTTATGTAGCTAAAAGCAATGATCAATTTATCTTGAAATTGCCATATCGTACAAAAATGAAGGTCAACCAGCCTACTTTACGTGCTCAGTGGCGTATTTTTCAAATTTATCAGTTAAAGGGCGAAGTTCAAAACTATTCTATTTTAGTAATTTCAAGAAAGAAGAGTTAACTTAATGAAGTCAGATATTGAAATCGCACAAGAAACAAATGAATTACCAATCAATGAAATTGCTGCTGAGGTTGATTTAAAGAAAGAAGATCTTGAACCATACGGTTACGATAAGGCTAAGATCAGTTGGTCAGCAATCAATCGAATTCGCCAAAATAAACACTTAGGTAAGTTGATTTTGGTAACTTCTATTTCTCCAACTCCAGCAGGAGAAGGAAAATCTACAATCACTATTGGCTTAGGAGACGCTATCAAGAATCAATTACATAAAAATACGATGATTGCATTGCGTGAACCTTCAATGGGTCCTGTTTTTGGTCTTAAAGGTGGTGCTACTGGTGGAGGTATGGCGCAAATTATTCCAATGGAAGACATCAATTTGCATTTTACTGGTGACATGCATGCCTTAACTGCCGCAATCGATACTTTAGCTGCCTTAGTTGATAACTATATTTACCAAGACAATAGCCTTGATATTGATCCTGATCGTATCTTGTTAAAACGTGGTCTTGATGTTAACGACCGTGCTTTGAGAAAAATTACTGTTGGTGAAGGCTCCAAATTTAATGGAGTTGAACACCAATCTAGTTTTGCAATTACTGTAGCTAATGAATTAATGGCTATTTTGTGTTTGGCAAATGATATTGATGATCTTAAAGCAAGAATCGGCGATATGCTTGTTGGATATACCAAGGATGATCAACCAGTTTACGTAAAACAACTTGGTTTCCAAGGAGCAATTGCAGCTCTTTTATCTAATGCTTTAAAGCCAAACTTGGTTCAAACTCTTGAACATACTCCAGCCTTGGTGCATGGCGGACCATTTGCTAATATTGCTCATGGTGCCAACTCTGTAATTGCTACTAACTTGGCAATGCACTTAAGCGATTACGTTTTAACTGAAGCAGGATTTGGTAGTGACTTAGGTGGACAAAAGTTTATGGACTTTGTTTCCAAGCACTTAGATAAAAAGCCTGATGCTGCCGTTGTTGTAGCCACAGTACGTGCACTTAAATATCAAGTTCTAGGTTCAACTGATCACTTAGACGAAGAAAACTTAGATGCATTAAAAGAAGGCTTTAAGAATTTGGAACGCCACATGAATAATATGCGTTCATATAATGTTCCAGTCATGGTTTTAATTAATCACTTTGATACTGATACTGAATCAGAATTAAATCTCTTAAAGGAACTTGTTGAAGAGCAAGGTATTAAAGCAGAAGTTGTTAACTATCATGATGATGGTTCAAAAGGTGGCGTGAAAGCAGCTGAAGAAGTTGTAGCTTTAGCAGATTCAGGTAAAGCAGACTTAACCCCAACTTATGACGATGATGATGACGTTAAGACCAAGATCAAAAAGGTAGCTACTAAGATTTATCATGCTACAGGAGTTGAATACTCAGAAAAAGCTAAAAAACAAATTCAAGCTTTGCATGATTTAGGTAAAGACAAGCTTCCTGTCATCATTGCCAAGACGCAATATTCATTTAGTGATGATAAGAAAAAGTTGGGTGCACCAACAGATTTTAATTTACATGTTAAAGGTGTAAGCTTGAAAAACGGTGCACGCTTTATCGTAGTTACTACAGGTCATGTATTAGATATGCCAGGCTTGCCTAAACATCCAGCAGCTCTTGATATCGATGTAGACAATAATGGTAAAATCAGCGGATTGTTCTAAAAATGCAGTTTTTATATTTATTAATTTCGTTATTCGTAATTTTAGCCGATCAAGGGCTAAAAAGTTATATTGTAGCTAATTACACAATAGGTGAAGTTCATCAAGTTATTCCAGGCATCCTTTCCTTTAATTACTTGCAAAATAATGGTGCTGCTTGGAATATTTTGACGGGTCAAATGTGGCTCTTTTATTTCATTAGTGTTGTCGCAATTGCTGTTTGCTTGTATTTCCTTTTCAATAAGAAATATAAGAACGCATTGTTTGATGTTGGTTTATCCTTAGTTTTAGGTGGAATCATTGGTAATTTTATCGATAGAATTCACTTGAAATATGTGATTGATATGCTTCAATTAGACTTCATTCACTTCAATATTTTTAATATTGCAGACAGTGCGATTACTCTAGGCGTGATCATTATTTTCATTTACTTAATTGTTTTTGCAGATAAGGAAGACGAGAATGCCTAAAAAATATCTACTTGAAGTAAAAGATGAACATGGTCGTTTAGATAAATTTGTTTCAGAACAGATACCAGATTTATCAAGAACCAGAGTTAAAGAATTGATTCAAGATGACAATATCCTAGTCAACCAAAAGAAGGAGAAAGTTTCCTATAAGGTACAAGCAGGGGATCAAATTGAAGTTAATGTTCCAGCGGTAAAACCATTGGATGTTGTTCCCGAAGATATCCCACTTGATATTGTTTATGAAGATGACGATGTGATTGTGGTTAATAAACCTCAGGGCATGGTAGTGCATCCCGCACCAGGTCATTCAGATCATACATTGGTTAATGCACTTTTGTATCATACAAAAGATTTAGCGAAGTCTCCTGAAGGGTTTAGACCTGGAATTGTCCATAGAATCGATAAAGATACTTCTGGTCTTTTGATGATTGCTAAAAATGCCAAGGCTCGTGAATCATTAGAGGATCAATTAGCCCATAAAACTAACAAACGAATTTATTGGGCAATTGTTCATGGCAATTTTAGTGAAGAAAATGGGACCATTGATGCACCAATTGGTCGTAATCCATATGATCGTAAGAAGATGGCCGTTGTTGAAAGAGGTAAGAAGGCAATTACCCACTTTAAGGTTTTAAAGCAGTTTAAAGGATATAGTTTAATCGAATGTCAACTTGAGACAGGACGTACTCATCAAATTAGAGTGCATCTTGACTATATTGGTCACGCAGTGGCAGGTGATCCATTATATGGACCAAGAAAAACGTTAAAAGGTAACGGTCAATTTTTACATGCCAAAGTTTTAGGCTTTAAACATCCTAGAACTGGTAAATGGATGGAATTTTCTGTCGAACCACCTCAGATTTTTCAAGAAACATTAGCTCAATTAGAAAAAAACAAGTGATAAAATGAAGCGTTATTTGATTTTGGAAGATGGCAGTTCTTTCCCAGGTGAGGGGATAGGCGCCAATATTATTTCTACCGGTGAATTGGCAATTCAAACTACCAATTTTGGTTACCAAGAAGCCTTAACCGATCCCACTAATGCTGGAAAAATTTTAGTATTTACTTCTCCTATGATTGGTAATAATGGGATTAACGCTATCGACTATGAAAGTATTGATCCAACCGTCAAAGGAATTATTGCCAATGATATTGCCTTAAACATTTCTGATAGTGAAAACTTTGAAGATTTGAGTTCATTTTTAAAGGAGAAGAAGATCCCAGCTATTTTTAAGGTAGATACTCGTGCATTAGTTCATCGTCTGATGGAAGAAGGAACAATTAAAGCTTCTATTATGGATACCAATGATGAACACGCTTTTGATCAAATTAAGGCATTGGTGTTACCTAAAAATAAATCGGCTATGGTCTCAACTAAAAATGCTTATGCATCCCCCAACGTAGGTAAAACTGTGGCGGTAATTGATTTGGGACTAAAGCACTCAATGTTAAGGGCTTTGTCCTTAAGAAAAGTAAACGCTACTGTTTTACCTTATAACGTTAGTGCTGCCGATATTGAAAACCTAAGACCTGAAGGAATTATTATTTCGAATGGACCAGGTAAGCCTGACGAGGCTATCAATCAGCTTAGTTCAATTTTGGATAAATTCTATGGTAAATATCCAATCTTAGGTATTGGATTAGGTTTCTTAGCACTAAGTGATTATTTGGATTTTGAATTAGTGGATCTACCGCAAGAATTTAATGGAATCAATTATCCGGTAATTGAACAAAATACTAATACTATTTGGCAAACTTCAATGAATATTGATCAATTGGTTTTACCTGATAGTATTAAAATGAACATGAATCGTGAGTACTTTGACCTTCACAGTGAATTAATGGCCGGCTTTTGGAATACTAAAGATAAACTGATTGCCACTGCTTTCAATCCTGAAGGTGCACCAGGAACTCATGATGCAGATGAAATTTTTGATTATTTTGTACAAATGATGGAGTAGATTATGCCATTAGAAAACGACTTAGATAAAGTATTAATTATCGGCTCAGGACCTACTTTAATTGGAAGTGTAGCCGAAATGGACCTTATGGCAACTGAAGCAATTGATGCACTCACGGAAGAAGGCATTCAAGTTGTTTTAGTTAATCCTAATCCAGCTACTATTTCTACTGATAAAAGACCAGACGTTACTGTTTACCTTGAGCCAATGACTTTGGATTTCTTAAAGCGAATTTTAAGAATGGAAGAACCCGATGCCATCATTACGGCTTATGGTTCAACTAATGGACTAAAGGTTGCTCATAAATTATTGCAAGATGGCATTTTGAAACAAATGGGGATCCAATTATTGACTCTAAATTCCAAAACTCTGCAAATGGGTGATCAACAGAAGAGAACCGATTTCCTAGAAAAATTAGGGGTCAAAACCAGTAAGTCTTGGGAATTAAATCAAAGAATTCCGGATAATCTAAATATTACTCCGGAAGAGTTAAAGCAAAGAATTGCCTTTCCAGTTTTAGTAACAAAATATAATCGTTTTGTTCATAATGAACATCTCAGATTCAAAGATCCTGTAGCATTGATTGCTTACTTTAAGAACGAGAGTCAAAACGACAACTTTACTTGGAAGAACTATCGCTTAATTGAAGATCTTTCCGCATGGGAAAAAATAATTGTCGATGTCATTCGAGATAAAGACGGCAATTTAGTGTTTATCAATTTTGCCGGATCGGTTGAATCAGTTGCTATTAATTCGGGTGACTCGGCTGTAGTAATGCCTTCTTTAACCTTGAATAACGATCATATTCAAGAATTGCGTGAAGAAATCAAAAGAATTACTGATAAGTTAGATTTAGTAGGCTTTGCTAGTTTTCATTTTGCGATAAAGCATCATGGTACTCAAATCAAGTCTAAATTATTAACTATTCGTCCTCGTTTAACACGTAGTTCAGTTTGGGCACAACGAATTGGATTATATGATGTTGGTTATATCGTAAGTAAAGTGGCTATCGGTTATCGGTTAAATGAAATTACTGATCCTTTATCCGGCTTGAATGCGGCAATTGAACCAACGCTTGATGCTGTCGCAATAAAGATGCCATATTGGTCATTTGCGGAATCTGGTTATAACCATTATGAGTTAAGCAACCGAATGCAAGCCAGTGGGGAAGCAATGGGTGTTGGTCGCAATTTTGAAACTGCCTTTTTAAAGGCAATTGATGCCACGATCAATCTAGAGCTTGGTTGGAATGCATTTATTAAAGAGACTCATAAATCTAGTGATGAGATAATGGATGACATTATGCATCCCAACGAATTGCATTTAATCAATCTGCTTGCTGCAATTAATCAAGGCATTCCGTATGCAAAATTGCAAGAGATTACGCACTTGCATCCCATTTATTATCAAAAGTTACTGCATATTATTGAAATAGGTCAAAGGCTTTACGAAAATAAGGATCGTCTTTCTACGGATTTAATTGAAGAAGCTAAGGTATATGGCTTTTTCAATCCATTGTTAGCTAAGATTTTGGATCGCTCTGTAGATGATATTCATCGAATAATCGATCGCTTTAATCTGAAACCATCTTTCCTTAAGATCGATGGCTCAGCAGGTGTTTATAAGCCCAATGTATGTGCCTACTACAGTGCTTATAATGTTCAAAACGAAGCTCATGCCTTGGATGCTAAGAAAAAGATTCTAATTTTGGGAATGTTGCCGTTACAAGTTTCAGTTACCAGTGAATTCGACTATATGATTGCTCATGCCGCAAAAACTTTACATAAGAATGGCTATGTTACAGTATTACTTTCTAACAATGATGAATCTGTTTCTTCAAGAAATAAAGATGTAGATCGAGTTTATTTTGAATCAATCACGCTAGAGAACATTTTGACTATTACTAGAAAAGAAAAAATCACTGATGTCTTGTTGCAGTTTTCTGGTAAAAGAATAAGCGCATTAAGCAAAAAATTAGAAGAATGTGGCTTACATGTAATTGGTCAAGATCCAGCTTCTGATCCTCGTGATAAGATTGCTAATTTATTGAATCAAGAGATTGCTAATTTAAAACGAGTTCCATCATTAAATACAGACAATCCAGATGATGTGTTTGCCTTTGCAAATGAATATGGCTTTCCAATCTTAATTGGTGGAATGAACAAAGAAATCAAACAAAAATCTGCTGTTGTCTATGATGTTCCTGCGATTGAAAAGTATTTAAACGAAAATCAGCTTGATAAGATTTTAGTTTCTCGTTTCATTGAAGGAAATAAATATGAAGTAACTGCAATTTCAGATGGTGAAAATGTCACGCTTCCGGGTATTATTGAACACTTGGAACAGACAGGTTCACATGCGTCAGATTCTATTGCAGTTATTAAGCCACAGAATTTATCCCTTGAGCAACAAGATAAGATTGAAAAAGAATCTATCAAGTTAATCAAGCAAATGAAAACACGAGGAATTTTCAATTTGCACTACTTATTTGTAGGGGATAATTTATATTTATTGCAGATTAAGCCTTACGCAGGACATAACGTGGCATTTTTGTCCAAGTCTTTAAATAAAGATATTACTGCATGCGCAACAGAAGTTTTAATCGGCAAAAACTTAAATGAGATGGGTTATCCAAATGGATTATGGAAGACCAGCGATTTTATTCATATTAAAATGCCTGTCTTTTCATTTTTGAACTATAGTAGTGGTAATACTTTTGATTCAAATATGAAATCTTCCGGTTCCGTAATGGGTCGAGACACTCATTTGGCTAAAGCTTTGTATAAGGGATATGAAGCAAGTGATTTACATATTCCTAGTTATGGTACTATCTTTATTTCTGTTAGAGATGAGGATAAGGAGAGAGTTACTAAGCTGGCACGCAGATTTGATAGACTGGGCTTCAAGCTGATTGCAACTGAAGGTACTGCTAACATGTTTGCGGAAGCCGGTATTACAACTGGAGTAGTTGAAAAAGTTCATGATGATCCACGTAAGTTGCTGGATAAGATTCGCCAACATAAAATTGTAATGGTTGTCAATATTACTAACTTATCTGATGCAGCAAGCGAAGATGCGTTACGAATTAGAGATCAATCTTTGAACACACATATTCCAGTCTTTTCTAGTATCGAAACAGCAGAATTGATTTTGGATGTTTTAGAGTCCTTAGCTTTAACAACTCAACCAATTTAATTTGAATAATAAAAAAGCAAGATCTAGATAGATCTTGCTTATATGTTGAAGGATATGCTTTTAAGCATGTCCTTTTTATTTTTTCTCGACTTTCTTAGCCATTATCTCATCTTCATGAGGAGTAACCTCGATCGAATTTTGACCTGTATAAATTACAAAACCAGGTTTAGCACCGTTTGGCTTCTTGACCCGTTTATCTTGAACATAATCGACTTGGACATGGGCTGAATCTTTTCCTTTGGAGAAGAAAGCCGCAATTTCTGCTGCTTCCTTAATATCTTGGTCAGTTGGTTGATCATCACGCAAGATTACGTGAGAACCAGGCATGTTTTTAACATGGAACCAGTAATCAGACTTGTTAGCCTTCTTTAAAGTTAACCAATCATTTTGGTAGTTGTTCTTACCAACTAAGACGTGCTTACCTGATGAGAGTTTAAACTCATTCAAATTACGTTCAGTAATCTTCTTGCGACGCTTGTTTTTCTTTTGTTTACGGATATAGCCTTGATTGATTAATTCGTCATTAATTTGATCGATATCTTGTGGATCAGCATTATCAATTGCTGTTTGAATAGAATCAAAGTAGCGCAAATTTCCTTTGGCAATTTTGATCTGCTCATTAACGTGCTTAATGGAATCTCTTAATTTCTTATAACGAGTAAAGTATTTTTGAGCATTACGAGCAGGGGAAAGGGCGGGATCAAGTTTGATCTCTATTGGTACATTGTTCTCATAGTAGTTAGGTAATGATATTTTGGTCATTCCAGGTTTGACTTGAGACAAGTTTGCATTTAAGATTTCACCTTTGATTCGGTAGCCTTCAGAGTTTTCAGCTAAATCGAGTTGCTTCTCTAATTTTTTGACTTTTTTACTTAGCTTCTTTTGCTCGTTTTTGACAACTTGTTCTACCTGACTGGCACGTTGCTTTACCCAATCACGCGTTGCTTGATATTCGTAAAAGTCATCTAGTCCTTTATTTAGATCAGGATTAGAACTTTCTTTTTCAAGATCCAAATGATAAGGAAGATAACAAAAAATCTTTCTCTTGTTTCTAGGAGTTTTTAAAACAAAAGCACGTGGATTATTGAATTGATCAAAAAACGTCTTAAAGGATGAATAGCTGTAATCATCTTCAAGATAGCCAATTAATTCATTGCGATCGTCTCGATCTAAACCATCCATTTGTTTAGCCAACTCATCAGGTTGGTATTTGGAACTCAATTGCTTGAATTCATTTTCAGATAAAGTTAGTCCATTTAAGCCCGGCTTTAGAGGAGGTAATTCATATTTTGCTTTTGGCAAAAGAATGCGAGCTCTGTTTTCATCCGGATTGATTCGCTTCAATAAGTCGATAATATGATTGTTTTGTTGATCATAAAGAATGACATTACTGTGTCGACCCATTAATTCAACTGAAAGAACAAGTTTTACTTGGTCACCAAGTTCATTTCGATTGCTAAAATGGAAGTTCACGATACGATTTAAACCTACTTGCTCGATAGATTGTAAAACTGAACCTTCTAAGTACTTTCTCAGCACCATTACAAAAATAGGAGCTTTATCTGGATTAGCAATTGATTGATCAGTTAAATACATTCTTGGATATTGTGCATTAGCTGAAATTAAGAATTGATAATTCTTTCTATTTTTTCTGAAAATTAAAACTAGGTCTTGATCAAATGGTTGATAAATTTTTGATAAGCGACTGTCTACTAGGGTAGGAGTCAAGTCTTGTAATAAACTATGGATAAATAATCCATCAAATGCCATATATATCACCTCAAAATACGTCTAATATTATAACAGTAATTTAGCTATTTCTAAAATATTACTGTTCCAGCCTAGCATTAATCACATCTAATACATAAGTATAAACTTATGTATTAGATGTTTCACAAATATTAAAATAAAATTAATAGCATATTGTTTCACACAGTGCTTAAAGCTGGGATCTGAAAGTTTGTTCTCAAATAGTATTATCAAAGTACCCATTAAATGATAAAATACAACTATAGCAAACACTACTTTTTGGAAAAAGGACATATATATGGATGTATTATTTTTTAGTACGATCGCAGATCAAATTAAAAAGGAAATAAATCACAAATGTGGCTTAAATATTTCACAAACAAGAATTCTATTGTATTTTGATGAAACTCATAATCAAGCTTTGGCAATGGGAAAACTAGCTGAAGCTTTAAATATTTCTTTGTCTACTTTGAGTCGTCAATTACAACAAAAAAAGACGCAAAATTATATAAAGATCGCGCGCTCAGAAAAAGACTCTAGCAAAATTGTTAGTCTTAATGATAAAGGAATAAAAAAGGTAAAAGAGTTAAAAGACGTGCTTGCTGAAATAGAAAAGAGCTTGTTTGTCTATCTTGATCAAGATGCCTCAACTTTATTTATCAAGCAATTAAATGAAATTGCCCAAACATCTGCATCCCTTGAAAAGACAGAATAGGGTGCGTAATTCAATGCTTTTATGCTATAATTTTCTGTATTAAGCATTGAATTTAATAAATGGGAAGGGTTAATAAATTGAAAATTGCATTAGTTACTGACAGTACTAGTGTCTTAACCAAACAAGAAGTTAGCGATAATAATATAACCGTAGTACCTATCCCTGTAATTGTCGGCGATAAGGAATACTTGGAAGGCGTAAATATTACCTCCGCACAACTTTTTGAAATACAAAGACAAGGTGCTGCTTTTCCAAAAACTTCGCAACCTAGCATGGGTGAAATGATTGAACTATGCAATAAGTTGCACAGTGAAGGTTATGAAGCAATCATTGCTATTGCATTATCAAGCGGAATTTCAGGATTTTACCAAAACCTAGTTAACATGGCACATAATAATCCTGAATATAACTTGTATCCATATGATTCTAAGATGACTGTAAGATTGCAAGGCTATTTGGTATTAGCTGCTGCAAGAATGATCAAGAATGGTATGGAACCAGAAACCATTCTAAAGAAGCTTGATGAAATTAGAGAAACCATTGACGAATTATTCGTTGTTGATGATTTGAAGAATCTTAGTCGTGGTGGACGATTAAGCAATGCAAGTGCGTTTATTGGTACAATGCTTCAAATTAAGCCTTTGTTGACCTTTAATGATGAAGGAAAAATTGTTGCATTTGATAAGATTAGATCTTTAAAACGTGCTGTATCTAAAGTAGAGAAGCTTGCATTAAAGAAAACAGCAGACTTACCATATAAGGATAAGCTTCGTCTGTTTGTATTCCATTCAAACGATCTAAAGCAAGCAGAAGAAATTAAACAATTCATAATTGATAATTTCCCTGACAAACCTGTTGACGTAGCAGAGTTTAGTCCAGTAATTGCAACTCACTTGGGTGAGAAGTCAATTGCCATTGCCTGGATGGTAGATATTGATAAATTAGACTTAAATAATTAAATGCAAAAGGAGTGAAGATTTGTCTCTTCACTCCTTTTTTGTATCTATAGGTAATAATAAAAATATAATTGCTAGTTCATTACTCATAATAATAATTTTATTATGAGCATCTTTTCAAAAAGCTGATAACTTAAATGCTATTGTTTAGTTAAATATTGATATTTTGCAATAATAAATATATTATCACTACTTATGCTTCAAATCTTCATCAGAGATCTTATTTAACGCAGCTCTTTGCACTTTTTGATCAACATGTGTATATAAGTCTGTCGCTGTAGTTCCTTTTTGCCCCAGTTGCTGAGCCACTAATACTTGGTCTTTGGTTACTTCATATAACTCTGAAGCTAAAGTATGACGTAATTTATGTGGCGTAAGCGGGTGACCAAATGCAGCAGAATATTTATTGACCATTTTTTCAATGGCATTTGTAGTGATTCTTCTAGTTTGATTGTGCCATCTAGTTAAGAAAAAAGCTGTTTCTTTTTGATCAGCAGAATAGCGCTTCATTCGAATATTCTTATATTTTTGGATATAGTCTAAGGTCCATTCCGCAATAGGCACACTATCTTTTTGCCCACCTTTACGTGTTACGTCTAAAACAGCATCTTTTAAATTAAGATCTTGTAAATCCACGCCGGCGCATTCAGAAACACGTATGCCAGTGCCTAAGATTAAAGCAATAATAGCCATGTCTCTTTCTTTATTCATTTTGAATCCAGGCTTGGCCTGCTTATTGCATTTATTTTCGTAATCATGATCGATGAACTTTAGAAATTCAAATTTTAGATTTCCAGTGTACATATGCGATGCTAATACGTGAGCACGATAGTTAAGTGTCTTAGTATCATTCAAAGAATTAATTTTAAGCATCACATTACGATCAAAATAGGGCATCCCATTGTTGTTATCAGCAGTAATCGTTAAAAACTTAAAGAGAGACCTTAATGCGTTGATTGAACGATTAATCGTAGTTGGGGAATTTAAATGACCTTGTTTGTTTTTAGTATGGCCTAAGTAATCTATATAGAGCATTACATCATTGCGCCGTAATAAGGCTAATGTATCCGTTGTAACGTGTTTATTATCAGGAGCATTAGAGATACCTTCTTTACGCAGCCAACTTAAGAAGCGACGAATTTCCGTTAAATATTGATAAGTAGTAGTTAATGAATGATTGGTGCCAAGATTGTACTGTTTAACATAGTCTGGCATTTTATCTAATTCAATTTGAATTCGTTCAAGATATTTAGCAGTTTCCATAAGTTACTCCTTTGCAAACAAATGTTTCATTAAAAATTATATCATAAAAATAAAAACACCTATCTAATCAGATAGGTGTTTTTAAACACTAATTCAACTTCTTTATTCCTAATACCGACAACAATTATCTTTAGTAATCATCATAAAGCATTATTTATAAAAAAAGGCAAATCAGGAAATCATTTTACCACAACTGGGATACCAGCAACGCTATCTTAGCATGCCAGTTGTGGCAAACATTGATTAGCTATTCCAATATGGTTAACTTGCCTGTAGCAAATTACGCAATACTGTAAATAGTTTGAAGGTTGTATAGTACAATACAGCTTTCAATAGCATATTCTAAGCTGTTTGCTCTTAATGATCAAGCATAAAATGGTAATTTTTATTTAAAAATTGTACAATAAAGAAAAAACTATAAGTGAGATGAAAATTATGACAGAAGAAATTGAAGTAAACTTTCAAGCAAGAAATCCTAGTGGTATTAAGTTGCTGAATCGTCTATATGATGGACACCTGGTTTTAAATGATATTGGTGTGCGTTTAGATGAACAACTTAACAACGAGGATGAAGAATTAACCGTTCCAACTAAAGAAGATATTGATAATTTGAGCGATACATTTGGCAAGACTGTTGAAGCTTTTAGCGATATCACTGATGCTTATGGCGATGTTAACAACTTTGCAAATAATTTCGCAGGTTCAACTAAAGCTTTTGCAGAAAAGTTAATTACAGAAATGGTCGACTTTAACAATGGTATTGCTGATATCGGTGATACTGAAGGCGGCCTTGAAAACTATGATAATGATAAACTTAATAATTGGGTTAACCAATTAATGGGTGACATTGTAGAAACCAACGAATCATTTAATACTTTAGTTAATGAATAAGATTGGTTGAAAGAGTAAGTATATCTTGCTCTTTTTTTATTAATAAATGCTTGGAGAACAAATAATATAAAAACCATGTAGTCAAGATACACTACATGGTTTTTATATTTTTAATTATGTTAAGTTCTATTTCTTAAGACTGGCTACAGGGTAAACAGTGTAATCTGCACGATAAACGAATAGACGATGACCGTCAATTACAAATTGAGTTGATTTCTTCATATCGCTCTTATGAATTGATACTTTTTTACCAGCAAAGACTGCAACTGGCATCCCTAATTGACTTCTAATCATGACAACCTTAGAATCGCCAGACCAATCGTTTTTAAAGTTTTGATACATGGTATTCAAGATTGGTACAGCATGATTTTGATCATTGATATTAGTATGCTTGCTAAAGACGTCCTGATAGTTTTTAAGACCTTCATATGCGATTAAAGTAGAACCTACATGAATCATTCTATTATGTCCGTAATCAACGTCAATCACGCTAGAGCCCTCATTACCTTTATCGTCTTTCTGCGACATCTTCTTGTCGGTATGAATATTGACGGATTTTGCCTTAATCTGATCAATCTTTTGTCCATTTGAATCATAGGTTGATACAGTTAAAGGCAAAGCACCAATCTTTGAACGCATTGATAATTCCCAGTTGGCAATATTGCTGCAGGAAGATAGGGTTAAGGCCAATATTCCTATACCGAATATCATACCTAGCTTTTTCCTTAATTTCATAATTCTTCTCCAAATTCTAAAACACAATACTTTTAATACTATAATTTTATCATTAATAAAATACGCCAAAAATAAACTAGGTTTATATTCCTAGTTTATTTTTGGCGTATTTATTATTTGAACACTTCAGCCTTAACGTAAGCGTCTTTACCAACTCTGTAGTAGTCTTCACCGTTAATAGAATGCTTAGGGCCGTATGTCTTAACTGGGGAACCTTTCTTGTAAGTCTTCCAGCTACTGTTTAAACTACCGTCTCCTTGGTAAACTTCAGCGTCTTGCTTAAAGGTACGTGAGTTACCTAAAACGTTGCTTGCTAAAACATATCTGTTTTCGCCAACTCTGATTGCACTTTTACCATTCTTGAGCTTAGTTTTACCACCATAATAAGTGATAGAGCTGTAGGCCTTGTAACTATCACCAGTACGTTCTCCGTTTTGTTTGTAAACGTAGGCTTTGTACATTACAGTGCCTGTATGTTTAGTGTTAGGGTTGGTTGGTGCCTGAGAAACAGCAGCGCCAGAGATGGATAGTGGCAATATAGCTACGTTACCATCAGTTGACATGCCTTTCCAGTTGTCTGTGTATTGCCAAATTGCGACACCATCCATTGAAGGGAAGTACTTAAAGTTAGGCTTATCTACACGACCTGAGATAGCATATGCCGCAACCCATAATGAGTTAGGATATTTCTTTACGATAGATGGGGTATCAATGTTGTTTTGTAAAACTGATGAACTAGCGTAAAGAAGTGGTTGATAACCAGCGGCCTTGATTTCATCCATGAAGGCAAGGATTGCTTTAGCAGTGACGCTTTTACCATTAGTAATGATATTCCCTTGACCAGTTTCGTAGTCACAAGCAAGGTATGAGCCCTTAGGTAAACCTAATGCCTTAGCAGAAGAAATTGCGTATTGAGCTTCTTTCTTGGCCAGGGATGCATTAGAACTAAAGGTCGCAAAGTGGTAACCCATTGGCATCATGTCGTTAGCAATTGCTGACTTGATTTGACTAGCACCTTTAGGGTTGCGATAGCTGGTACCTTCACTTACTTTAACGATGGCAAATTGTGAACCAGCCTTTGCATGAGCGGATAGATCAGCACTTTGGTAGCTTGCTACATCAATTCCTAAAGCCTTTGCAGCTACAGAAGTGGTGGAAGCTTGCACTTGAGAAGTTGAAATAAAACTAGGGATAATGGTCATACCGGTGTTCATTAACATAGTAGCGCAGGCCAATTTAACGATAGTTTTCTTTTTAATCAAATTAATTCCTCCATAATTAGTGGAGAGAGTTAACATTTATATCTCTCACTTAATATATCTAAATTTTATATATTATAGACTACATTGGTAAGTACTAAAAGGCAATATTCGAGATCGATTATTAATGAATTAGTAATAGTATAGAAATATTTTGCAATCAAACTGAGATAAATGTTTACTTTTATTTTCAGGGGGATAGAATTTAAGTGAAAAAGCGCTTGCAAGAATAGAGGCGAACAATTATAAAAGAGGCTCAGTTAGTCCAGCAGCATCAGTTATATCCTGGTAGCCAAATACGGAAGCAATTAGATCTAACCGCACTAACTCCTTCAAATAGTGATGAAAAAGTTGGTAAGAAACCTAAGGTGTTGAATGTCATTTTCAGTATTCTTATTGTTGTTTTAGTTCTTTCTGGAAAATAAATCAGCAACAATTAATTATTATTACTTATAGTGAAAATGGAATAAAGAAATTAGGCCAATTGCTCGGTATAGTAAGCAATAGATCAGAAAGATCAAATAAAATTAAATTTGAATAATTTAAATCCGGGGATGAATTTTTTAGGTAAAAAGATGAAAAGAAATCGCATAATCATTTCTCTATTAGTTCTTATTCTGTCACTTTGTATTTCTGCTTGTTTGAATCAACAAGCGAGTGCTCAAAAAATTCCTATTAAGGGAAGTGCAACTTTATTTTTCCATGGTGGCGGCTCATCTTACCATGCGGAAGAACATATGGTAAAAGCTGCAGAAAATGCAGGCGTAACTGACTCAGTTATAAGAACTGAAGTTGCTGATAATGGACAGGTTACACTAATTGGAAAATGGAAGAAGAATGCTAAAAATCCAATCTGTGAGGTAAATTATCAAAATAATCGTCAACTAGATTTCAAAAAGCATGGCATTTATGCAACGAATGTGGTTAAGGCTTTACAGAAGAACTATAAGATTAGATCAATTAATATGGTGGGACATTCTTTAGGTAATATTTCTATCATGTATTACATGTTGAATAATGTAAACAAGAAGGGTATGCCACGCCTTAATAAAATAGTAAATATGGCTGGACATTTTGCCGGATTGAATTTCGAAGTTCCAGAGGATATTCGACAACCCCAAAATTTAAAGCTTGATAAAAACGGCAAGCCTAATAAAATGAATGCAACTTATAGACAAATGGCGAAATTAAGATCGATTTATCCTAAAAATCAGGTTAAAGTGTTAAACATTATCGGTGATATTGGCGGTAAAACTGATGGGACAGTGCCTAACGTTTCATCATTATCTTTGAAATATATTATTGGCAATCGTGCTAAGAGTTATCGCGTGATGAAATTTACAGGTAAGAATGCGCGGCATTCGAGACTACATGAAAATGCTCAAGTTGATAAAGCGCTGATTATGTTTTTGTGGAATAAGTAGATAAAAAAGCATCCCTGGATGAGAATGAATCTTATTCAAGGATGCTTTTAATAATTTCTATTATTAAAATTCAATATCTAAATGCCAACTATGCAATAGGACATGACTTTTTCTTTCTCAGCAGTTGTAATTTTGCGTGAAAACTGAACTTCAAATACCGTTCTTTGATTCAATCTAGCAAGACTTGCTTTAACATTGCCTGAGAAAACAAGCTGACCATGATTGATTAGAAGAATTTTATTAGCTACTTTTTGTGCAAAATCTAACTGGTGAGTGGTAACTAAAATACCAATTCCATGAGAAGCTAATTGCTTTAACATATTAGTCATAATCTTAGTTGAAGCTAGATCAAGTCCTAAAGTTGGTTCATCTAGAATCAATAGCTGGGGATGCGCAATCATGGCACAACAGATACCAATAATTTGCTGCATCCCACGACTTAGTTTGGTAATAACTGTATCTTTTTTACAAGTAAATTAAATCTTTTTAATAAAAACAAGCCTTTTTCTGTCGCTTCTTTCTTGTTAAGACCTCTTTGACCACCCCAATAAATAAAGTTTTCTATGGGTGATAGGGACCAAAACATGTTTTTGGAGCCTTCTAGTAGGACACCGGTATTTTTAAGAAGAGGCAGATTTTTATGGGTAACATCTTGACCTTGAAAGAATATTTGTCCCTGATCTGGAATAATTAAATTTAAAATCATTTTTAGAGTTGAAGTTTTACCAGCACCATTTGGACCTAAAAAGGCAACAATATCGCCACTGTTCACTTCGAAAGAAACATTAGAAACTGCTTTTTGGTATGTTTTGAAAATGTTTTTAACTGTTAAAAGATTAGACATATTGATCATCCTTTCTTTTTCAACTGCTCGTTGATATGTTTAATGTCAAGCCATAAGTTGTAAAGGTATCTTTCATAAGCAATTACATATACAACAACGAAATTAAGTACTGCTATTCCAAAGGACTGCCATGTGTAACTGAGATCATTAAGTAAGAAATAAAATAGAATCCAAGCGACAAAACAGACAAAGAAGTTAATTATAATTTGTTCTCTTAATGACCACTTATCATTATCAAAAATCCAACTACTCAGATTGAAAGAAAGTCCAATTAAGAATGAAACAACAAGCCAAATAAGAAAAGATATAAATGATAACTGGGCTTTCTCTATGCCAATACGTTGATTATTAAGTGAAAGCAATACATTTACAGCCAAACAAATCATGCCAATACTAATACCAATTAGTCCACTGTGTAAGAGAGTTTTTAAACGTTTCATAAGCCTAGTTTCTCCTTTAAGCTTTTTATTTTTCTGCGAGAGATTTGAACATCAATCTTATTCTCTAGAATTGCATCAATGTTGCCGTTTTCTAACATTTTTAGATGATCTAATTTACGATAATTAATAATGGCGCTTCTGGAAGCCATAATAAAATCGCTGGGTAAATTCTTCTCAATCTGATATAAGCGTTCCTTAAAGATATACTTATCAGATTGGGTGTAAATTTGTGTTTTTTCATTTTCCACTTGAATTAAGAAAATATCACTATACTTGACTTGAAAGGCATCCCTATCTTGATAACACCAAAGAAAATCTTGTTTAGAATTTAACTCTTTGGTAATTTGTTCAATTTTGGTAGTCATCTTTTTTATCCAAAATTCAGCTTTTTCTTCGTTTAAATTTGAATTAATATTTAGCTTAACTTTCATTAATTTTCCTCCTCGTTGTTTAACAGTATACATGTTTATTGTTACCAATCTAGCTAATTTCGGTAAACGGTAGTAATAACTCGGTGAATGGTTTATTTTCATTGTTCCAATAGAAAAAAGAGATTGACAATCTCCAATTAGGGATGCGTCAATCTCTTTTATTATCTTAAGTATATTAAATAAAATATAGCTGTGAGTACCTCGGCTAAGCCTTGTAAGAGGATCGCAATACCGGCTCCAAAATGTTGGACGATCAATCCACCTAGAAAAGAGCCAATAGGAATCATACAGTTAATAATACTGCTATTAATTGTTTCAATTCGGCCTAGTATATGGGGACTAAAGTTGCGTTGAATTAATACTTCAAAGTTGATATTCATAATGCTAATCCAAAAGGCACTGCTAAGCGCAAAGATAAGTATTAGCCAAGGGATGTAGTTAGCAACAAGAGCCTCCAAAACTACAGAAATTCCAGCTAATCCCAAACAAATAACAATTAGTTGTTCTAAGTTTGGTTTTAAAGTATCAATCTTACTAACAATTAGACTGCCTAGTAAACCACCAATAGAAGAAAAGAGTTCCAATCCACCGTAACTGATTGCTGATTTAGTTAGATATTGACTCGAAAAATATGGCATCCCTACTGATGCAATACCGTAGAATAAGTTAGTTACTGCAAGAGGGATGATTAAAAGTAAGATTCTCCCTTCATTTTTTAATACATACCATCCTTTAAGCAAATATTGTAAATATTTACCGGTGAAGTAGTCATGATCTTTTTCAGATACTATTAAGTTTCTTGGTAGATATAATTTTGCATAAAAGCCAAGAGCAATAGTAAAAACGAAAGCACTGATGACCATTGCCTTATTAAATGAAAAATAAGTCACTATCACCGTAGCCAACGCATCAAGAAATAAATCTAAAATTCGATAAGTTACTTGAAATAAGCTATTAACCTTAGTTAATTTATTTTTATTGACTATAGATGGCAAGATCTTTTCTTCAGCTGGATAAATTAAAGTTGATCCAATGGTAGACAGTATATATGTTAGTAGCAATAGAACCAATGTTAATGTTTTCCAGTTTTTAAAATGAAATAAGATTGAAGCAACTATGCTTAAAATGATTTGACCAACTGTTACATATTTAAGTAAGTTTTTAATGTAGACTCTATCGATCAATGGGCCAAATATGAATGCACACATATCGATAGTCGAATCTGCAATAAAAACCAATGACAGAATCATTGGTGAATGAAAAATAATCTTAAAGTACCACAAAATAGTTATGTAGAATAACGAATCTGCGATATTAGTAGCTATACGTCCAATTAATAATCTGCTTATACTTTTAAACATTTTCCCATTCCTTTAATAATACTGTGACAAAACAAGTATTTCTGAAAGTCAGGGAAAAGTTATCTATTCAATTGTAGTTAACCAAACCTTCAGAATTTGGGGCTGAGCTGTAAGTAGCGCTTAACGGTTAAAAGAAAGTAGTTTAACCGTAAGCTTAAACCTAAGCTTTTATGAAAAAATACTTAGAATACATCTCCTGTTTAAAAGTTGATCACATTATAGCACATAGCTTTAGTATCAAACAATTGCATCTTAGTTAGAAAAAATGACCACATAGTAAAAATGGGTTGTAAATTAAAAGCAGGGGGATAATATTAAAATATAAATAAATTTATAAGCAATTTAAAAGGATCTTGGAGGAAAAGCCTATGACAATCAAAGAGCTTTTTAAAAGTAACATACCGCGTTCGATCTTAATCATTGCGCTATATGTGTTATATGCATTTTCTGGTAGTTTTTCGCAGTACTTTCTTAAATACGCTTTGAACGGAATTACTGCCGGAAAACTAAATACGTATATTTATTGGCAAGTTATTCAGGCGATACTAGAAGTGGTTACTGCATTGCTTTTGCCAATTGCAACGGTGATTTTTACAAAACAAACGCAAGATTATCTGCATCAGATTAGACAGGACATCATGCATCATTACTACGGTGAGGGGGATGCAAAGCTAACTGATATGCAGAATGAACTAACTGAAAACCTTAAGTTGCTTACAACCAACTACGCAGCCACTTGGGTAACTATTTTAAGTGGTGTATTAGAGATTACTATCGCGATTGCCTTGCTGATAAGCATGAACTGGATCCTGATTGTAACGACGGCTATCTTAGCGGTGATCACTTTGTCTTTACCAAAAATAATGGAGAAAAAGACCTCCGTGGCGATGGATAAAGTGAACCAGGAACACAGCAAGTTGCTGAATGCAATTGAACATTGGCTAGGCGGTCTGCAAGAATTACGTCGATATACTGCTTATGGTAGATTAGCCAGACAAATGCAAAAGGCGAGCAGCTATTATGTTAAGGCGAATAAGCAAAACTATAAGTACCAAGCAATTTCTGAGATTATCAATGGGTTTGGTAATGCCTTAGCTCAAATAGGGATGTCCGTTGTAGCTGGTGTATTGTTCTTAATGCATATTATTTCATTTGGTGATTTCGCTGTTGCAAGCAGTTTTGCTTTTACCATCTTTTCAGGCATCTGGAATATCACGAATTCGTTAACCAAGGTTAAATCAACTAAGGCTTTACGTGAACAAACCGCTGAGTTACGTAAAAAGATGGCAAATACCGATTTAACCAAAACAGATGTCTATGGTGTTACTGTATCTGGATTAAAGGCTAAGTATAAAGAGGGAGAAGAAATCTCCTATCCTGATTTCACAATCAAGAAGGGGCAAAAAGTTCTGTTAGTTGGTGATTCAGGTACTGGTAAATCTACTTTATTCAAGATTTTATTAGGCAAGCTTAAGCCTGAAGCTGGTCAAGTTGCTTTCTTTGATAAGAACGGACAAGCCCTTTCTTTAGACAAAGCAAAAGTAGGTTATTTACCTCAAGATCCAATTGTCTTTCCCGCAAGTATTAAAGATAATATCGTGATGTTTAATGATAAGTTGACTAATAAATTAAACGAAATTACACAGGCTGTTCAATTACAACCCGACTTAGCTAAAATGCCAGCAGGTATTGATACTGAGGTAGATTTAAAGAAGGAAAATCTATCAGGTGGTCAAAGACAGAAAGTGGTTTTAGCTAGAAGTGAAATTCATGAGCAGCCTTTTGTTTTAATGGATGAGGTAACTAGTGCCATTGATCAAGCTGCTACGGAAAAGATTATTGACCAACTACTTCAAACGGATCAAACAATCTTGTTAATTGCACATAACTTCACTCCAAAACTCCAGGCAAAATTCGATCAAATAATTCAATTAAAGAGTAAGAAAGAAGGGACAGAAAAATGAATTTAAAACAGTTTGTTAAAATACATCCATTTAGATTTGCTTTATTTGTCTTGGGATCAATAGTAGTACCTGCTATAGCTATTTTCAGTACTTACTTAACTCAAACTTTAACGAATGTAATCTTGGCAAGAAATTGGCATGAGTTTATCTTAATAGCCATAGTATGTTTTATCATCATGCTTATTTTGTATTTCTTATTGCCAATAGTGCAGAATCTTGATAATTATTTACAACAGGATTTGAACCAACAAGTCAGAGCCAAGATAGTTAAGCATTATTATGATGATCAAAAACAGCACACCGTTGCAGACATGCAGAATAGATTGACTAATGATTTAACGCTGATTAATGAAAACTACTTTACCAACTTGTTTGGTGTGATTTACGGTACTGTCTTGATTATCAGTGTAGTAATCTATTTAATTCTGTTAAGTTGGCAGTTATTAATCGTGATTTGCATAATGGTAGCTGTATCATTGCTTTTACCTAAATTAACAGAGAAACCACTACAAAAAGCCAATCAGATGATTTCTGATAGTAATCAAGCCTATCTAGATACATTGAATGATTGGCTATCAGGACTAGAACAGATTAGACAATTTATGGCAGGAGCTAAGTTGTTTTCAGTCACTGCCAATGCTTCAAAGAAATTGGAAGATGCTAACGTGAAGCAAACAGGCTATATCAAGTTGCTTGAAGCTGTTAATGGAATTGTCTCAGCTTTGTTTGGATTAATCCTGTTCATTTTGGCTGGTGTCTTAGTTAAGCAAGGTAGTATTACTATTGGTGCTTTGATGATTGTAGGGAATTTCCGTTTTTACCTTAGTCAAGGTATTAATATGGTTACATCTGGACGTGGTGCAATGAAAGGCACAACCAAGTTGATTGATGAAGTTGATCAATCAGCAAGTAAGGTTGAAGTACCAAAAGAAAAGCAAGGTGTTGTACCAGCTTCAATTGAAACTCATGATCTTAAGTTGCAGTTCCCAAATGGAGAAAAATTAGCTTTCGCAGACTTACAGATTAAACAAGGTGAAAAGATTCTGTTAACTGGTGATTCAGGAGCCGGAAAATCTACTTTATTTAAATTAATCTTAGGAGAACTAAAACCAAGTGAAGGTAATGTAGTATACAAGGATCAAAATGGTAAGGAAATTGTTCCTGACTTAAGTAAGATTGGTTATGTTCCACAGAATCCAGTTGTCTTTCCAGCTACAATTGAAGATAACATTACCATGTTTAATGAGAAGCTTGATAACAGAGTGGACCAAGCAGTTAAAGAGGTCAACTTTGATACAGATATTTCTAAGTTCAAAGATGGCTTGAATGAAGAGCTTGATTTGGATAAACTGAATATCTCGGGTGGTCAAAGACAAAAAATCGTTTTAGCTAGAGCTCAGGTACATGATAGTGATATTATTTTAATTGATGAAGGTACTAGTGCGATTGATCAGAATGCAACGATGGATATTCTTAAGAACCTAGTTAAGAGTAAAGCGACTATTGTCTTTATTGCACACAATTTCAATGAAGGGATGCGCAGGTTGTTTGATCGGGAGATTCACTTGGTGAAAGGATAGATTTAATGAAGAAAAGCATTAAATACTTTAGGCCGTTATATGTTCTTCTATTGTTACTAGTTGCTTTTACTGTTTTAGCGATCGGTTTAATTCTTTCTTCTTCTTTTCATTCAAGCAGTAATACACCAATTCTTATGCTTAAGTTGAACACTGCTAATGATGAAAAAACTCTGTATCGGAAACTATTAGTTAATGGTGAATTAGATAAAGGAAAGAAATTTAAAGTAAAGAATGAGGAGATTGTTGATGCAAGTGACATCTTTATAGATCATGTTAATCGAAAATCAAATTCAATTTATTTGACCGTTAAGAAACATGTTTTAAAAGATCAATTTAAAAAGCAGGTTCATAGTCCAATTTATGATCGAATGATCAAGCAAGTGGTAAAAGAACAGCAACATCCGATTTTTGTCTTTACCATGTTTAAAACGAAGAATCATTACTATGCTTATCTGGCGTTAAATGCAGGGATTGATGATACGGGTACGATTTATCGTTATTCTAAGAAAGATAAAAAGATGAGTGGCATAGGTCAAACAAGTAATGATGAGCACGTTGTAGCTATAAGAGAAATAACAAGATAATACAGAAAGATCCTTATGTTTGAAAGACATGAGGATCTTTTTACTTGCTATAATAGTTTTATAGAAAGCGTGGAAACATGGACAAAAAAGAAAAATTGAAAATAGATGATCAGACACAAACAATTCAGGGAATAAGGATATCAGATCCAGATTTGTATAAGAAGATCCGCTTTATCGTGCAAAATAATCATTTAGAGGGCTGGCAGCCAACAGAACAAGAGATCAATGATCTTGTTCATGACGAAACGGATTTAAGCGAGGATTATTATCAAATTTTTGGAGAAAAACGATGAGTGACTGGATTCAAGAGACTTTGTATGCTAATGGTACGTTGATTAATAAGTTGGGGATTAGGGATGCACAAGATTTAGCCAAAAAGGAGTTTGAAATTACTGCTCAAAGAGAACTCTTCTTGCTGAATCAAGGAATTAAGATAAAAGATATTAGTGCCTTTGCCAAAATAAATGCCTTTTTGTTTAGTCCTCTATATGATTAGGCAGGTAAATATCGTCAGGGCAATTTTTACAAGGGTAATACTACCTTCTTAGACTACAATCGCTTCAACTATGCAGAAGAAGATATTAACCATGTTATGTCATTGCAGCAAAAGCAACATCACTTGACCGCTGAAGATTATGCTCAATTGATGGATCTGCTTAATTATATGCATCCCTTCAGAGAAGGTAACGGTCGCAGCACACGTTTATTTTTGCAATGCTGATAAGTTGTATCATCAATACTTAAATGCGGCTCTTCAAATGATGTGCGACCATTATCAAGATCATATTATTACAGAATTTGATCAGAAAACCGTTGTTAAAGTTTTGCAAATTCTAGCAGAAACTAAAGATGGTGCTGTAATTTACCATTGTACTGAGGGCAAAGATCGTACCGGATTTGTTAATTTCTTCGTTTTATATATTTTAGGAGTTGATTTAGAAATAATTAGGCAAGACTATTTAGCCTCTAATTTTATTCTTAATGAGTATCGGGCTAAACGAGATGAGAAGCTTAAACAAGCAGGAGAAAACTTGATTTTTAGAAGTAATATGCGTGTTTTGAGTTCAGTTTCAGATACTCTTTTTGATATTATTCTTCTGACAATTGAAGAAAAATTTGACGGAATTGAAAACTATTTAAGCAAATAGCTTGGCGTAACTATGGAATTAAGACAAAAGTTACGTGAGCTGTATTTAGAAAGGTGATGAGTAAAATGATTGATCAAACTTGGAAAGAAATGTATAAGGCCGCTAAAGAAGTTCAGAATTCCTGCAAGATTTCAAATCATATGGAAGCTGGTGGGATAGCCACTACAGTTTTATCAGCATCAAATAGAATTTATGTTGGAGTTTGTGTAGATACAGCATGTACGTTAGGAATCTGCGCTGAACGTAATGCACTATTTAATATGATTACTAACGGAGAAAAAGAAATTAAACGTGTTTTAACTATTATGCCCAATGGCAAGAATGGTGCGCCATGTGGAGCATGCCGTGAATTTATGGTTCAGCTGATGGAGAAAAATTATCGGAATATCGAGATAATGATGGACTATGAACACGGGAAAGTTGTGACACTAGGTGAATTAACACCAAATTGGTGGTTATAGAGGGTAAATAGATACTTACAGATATTAATTCTACTGGAGGAAGAACATGAATGAACAATCATACATTTTAGATTTTGATGACAACCCACATGCAGTAATAGAACCACGTCATGATGATCGTCCCTTTCAGTTTCATGATAAACTTTTATATGCATTTGTTCCTGAAGAAGAGATCAAAGCCTTTTTGGACCAACACTTGCATCGGACGATTGGTGAGTTTCATAGTGTCTCTTTTACACCAAAAATTTATGAAGTTCAGTTAGGTAATGAATTAGTTACTCTTTGTCAGGCTCCATTAGGTGCCTCAGCTGCAGTTCAGTTGCTTGACTGGTTAATTGGATATGGAGTTAAAGAAGTCTTAACTGTAGGTACTGCAGGCGTACTAGTGGATTTACCAGAGAACGTTATGCTTTTACCCAAACGAGCAATCCGTGATGAAGGTACATCATTTCATTATATGGAGCCAGGTCGCTTTGTAGACTTAAACTCCGACTTTTTAGATAAAGTTGAAAGGGCTATGAAAAAGTTAGATTTGAGTTACAAAGAAGTGATTACTTGGACAACGGATGGATTTTTCAGAGAAACACCTAAGAAGGTAAATCAATTCAAAGAATTAGGTGTAACTACTATTGAAATGGAATGTGCAGCTTTAGCAGCTTGTGCGCAATTTAGAAAAATAGATTTTGCTCAAATTCTGTTTACCGCGGATTCGTTGGCAGATATAAATAAGCATGATAATCGAAATTGGGGAAAAGAATCGCATAGAACTTCTCTTGAAGTTGGTATGAAGATTTTGACAGAGTTTTAAAAAAGGGTCGGGAAAATAAAAAAGAAGCTGAAATAGCTTCTTCCAGTTTTGTTAATAATATCTGTCATTAATTTTTATTAAGCTCCTTAAATAGCTCATTTACAGAATGTGTAGTTTGATAATTTCCAGCCTTATATTCAGCTAATGATTTCTCAATATTGTCTTTAAGCGTTGAAGAAATATCAGCAGCTTTCTTTTTCGGGTCTTCCGACAATTTTAGACTTATAGTAATTGTTATAATCTTCACCTTAGCAATGTAATTTATCTGATTAAACCGTAACACATATTAACACAGCCTAATACCATCTTGCTTAAACGTCCAACTATTAATAAATATAAGATACTAATCTTATTAGTAGGTTTTAGTAGAAGCTTGAAGGAGGTAATCTTAATGGATAAAAGTAAAAAGGAAGAATTTATGAAATCTTGGCAATTATTTAAATCTATTGGTCCGACTATTCTAAGTAAAATTGAAGAAGGACAAAATGGATACTATATTGAACTCGTTAGTTTTCAAGATTTCATGACAGTCTTGAATTTTTTAGGTCAGATGGCTGCCCAATTTAATGTGGATTACTGTTATGAAGAAGGCAATGAATATAAGATTGAAACTTATGATTATCAGATAACAGTGATCGATTTTGATATTAATTGGAAAAACAGATCAACACAATATATTTAGAATAAAAAATATTAGTTAGGATATTAGAACAATGAAAGTTGAATTAACACGTTTTAGAATTAAAAAAGGTAAAGAAACTAAAGCTCAAGAATGAATGGATTTCTTGAATAGTCATCATGAAGATACAGTAGCAACCATGGCAGGTGAGCGTATGTATGTTGAAAATGTGTTTAAAGAGAAAAATTCAGATGGTTATACTTATTTTTATTGGTACTCTCTACAAGGTGAAGGCGGACAAACGGTAGAAGAATCAGAGAGTTACATTGATAAAAAACACACTTAGAATATTGGGATGAATGTATTGATGAAAGCTATCATCCTGTAGATATGGATTTAGAAGAGAATTTGATTGCACCAATAATAGATAAAGTAATCCAGAAGAAATGAAGTTTATGAATTAAAGCAATTGTTAGGAGATAAAAATGACCTTTCAAATTTTTCTATATCAACAAAAATACTTTAACCAGCTTTGTCAGGTAATGGACAAAGGTAGAATGCAGGAGTTAAAAAATGAGAATTTAGAAGCTGTTTTTGTTTCTTTAAGGAATGCACCATATCTAGATTATTTCTTATCTTGTAGAATTTACATTGCTGTAGAGCGTCAAAAATTAGTTGGTTTTGTAGGAGCCAAACCTCATCATTTAGAATTTTTGTATGTTGACCCAGACAAACAAGGTCAGGGAATTGGTACAGCATTGATGAAAAGAGTGTTGTTAGATCTAAATCGTCCAGTACAGTTAGATGTGTTCACGCATAATCTAAAAGCAAAAAGACTCTATCAAAAATTTGGCTTCCAAGTGATTGATTCGGTTACTGAAAAATGGTCTGATGCTTATCCCGTGGATTTTTCTCAAGATAAAATGAAGCTGAACTAGGAAGAAAGTGTTGACTCTGACTAAACTAATCATTTTACGTGGTAATTCAGGCAGAAGATTTATTAATTTATGGCTATAAAAATTGTGATTATGTTATCCTTGAAGGAATTTTGAATGCAAAATGGTATGCATCTTTGTTCAAAAAAGCGCAGGAACTATTTGATCAACAGATTTATGCTTATTACTTTGATATACCTTTCGAAGAAATAATGAAACGTCATCAAGAACGACATGAAGCATCTTTTGGTGAAAAAAGTGCACTCGTGGTGGAATGAAAAAGATTATATTGGGTTCTTATCAGAAAAGATCTTCAGGCGTAATCTGAGTTTAGAAGATGAAATAAATACTATAATGAAGACATAAAACTGAAAGGAAAAAGTTAATATCAAATGCAAATTCAAAAAGAAAATACCGAGCTGGGACAAATTGAGTATGCTTTTAGAACTGGAGAACCATTAATTGTACTTTTAAACTGTTTCGGCAGCTTTGATACAGTTCAGAACTTCTCTCAAGTACTTAAATATTTACCAAAAGACTTTGAAATTTTTGCACCTGATTTTTTAAACACTTGGCTATAGTGGTAAATCAATAAAATCGTATTCTATTACTGATGAAGCTAAAATAATAAATAAATTGAATGCAAAGAATGTTATTATCTTAGCTCATAGTATTGGCGGAGTATATGCATTTCAAGTGAGAGATAAAGTTAAAAATTTGAAAGCCTTTGTAGGTATAGAGCCAACTGATCGAGAAATTATTCTAAATCCACCACAAGAAAAAGCTTATTTGGAAAGAAATAAAAATGAAACTATTTCTGAAAAGTTTATTCATCAAAAAATATTTGATCTATTTCCAGAAACAGAAGCAAAGACTTTTTGGCAAACAATAGAAAAGAATGAAGCTCATTTCAATGATCAAGATGACCAGCATTTAATAATGCTATGAAAAAAGATGTCTTTTGGTTTAATCAAGATAAATGGAATGACTCTATTCCAACGATAATCATTACTGAGAAGTATCGAATGAGCGAATATGAAAGATCTGAATACTTTAACCAAAATTCTGAATCCAAAATTATACCAATGGGGACTTTTCATTACATTCAGTGGGAGTATCCTCATGAAATTGCTGATATTTTGTGATTAGTTTAAGCAAATAATCTTTGAAAATGAAGATCAATTTTAATGTCCAAAAGCTAAAGAAAAACATAAGACTAATAGTTTTGTAGAATACAATTAGTGACAAAAGCTATAGCGTTTTATAAAATATAAATAATTAAGAATAAGCGCTTAACTTAATTAAATTATTTATAAATATAGATGTTGCAAGAAAGCAAAGGTGATCAAAATGCTACATTGGATTTGGGTATTGATTGTCGGCGGTGTAATTGGTCTGATTGCTGGGGCTTTAACAGGTCACGGCAGATCAATGAATTGGATTGCTAATATTTTAGCTGGCTTGATTGGTTCTTCATTGGGACAAGCCCTTCTGGGTGAATGGGGACCACAGGTAGCAGGTATGGCAATTGTTCCATCTATTTTAGGTGCAGTAATTTTGGTAATCATTGTGGCCTTCGTTGTCAGCAAATTCCATACTGCATAAGAGAATAATTTCATCTGAATAAATTTTGCTAGTACTAGTAAGAAAAGCCTGAATTTGACTGCTTTATTGTCATTTCGGGCTTTTTATTTATGTTTTCCCTGCTCCCTAGTCAATGGAGGAGGGGAGATACAAATAAAAGTACTCTATAAAAGCTATCAAGTTGAGTTTTTAGCCTTAAAAAGTTGGTGATTTGCTTACAGATTCTTATTTTTAAATAAACTTTTGCTGAAATAGTCAAAAATTGTAGTATTTTGGATATAAATAGCATCAAAAAGACTATAAAAATGTGTTTAAAAACATTAAATTTATGCATAATTGATATTAGCTAGATAAATTACCAGTAAGTCTAGTCATTATGTTATATAGAAGAACAATTTAGTATGAAATTTACTCAAAATAAAAGGAGTAGAAAAAATAATTTAAACATGAGCATCGTAGAAAATAATAAGGGTAGCAAATCTAAATTTAAAATCTTTATAAAGTACTAAAAAGTAGTTGTGAAAAACATAGGTATAAAAGAAAATATTTTTTTACTTATTAACAATAATTTTGATGTTTAACAATAAAAATCTTTATTTCGGAGAGAGGTTTATCTTGCTATCATTAAAATTATTGTTTTATGTAGTGCTAGAAATCATTTTAAATTTTATACAAAAATCTTTTACTTTGATAAGTAGGTGTGTTTTAAAGATTATTACAATCTCTTTGAAACACACCTATTCTTGACTCTAAAAACTGTCAGCAAATACTCCTTATTTTGGTTTAGCTATCATGATTAGATGTCTAGCTTAAATCACACAAATTAGGATTATATTTAAATCAAAATATTGTTCTGATATCAGTAATTATAGATATTTGTAAATAATTAATCAGCATTTTTTGATAACCTGGTAAATTGACATTTAAAATGGATGAACTCTTTAGTAATTAGTAATGTGATACGAATATTTTAATTAAATATATTTTTTACTCAGAACGCATATAAAAGTTAATTGAATTAAATTATCAACTAATGGTCAAAATAAATGAACTTGGCCTTAGAATTGCGATCTCAACATGCAAAAAAGCATTAAATTTTTAACTCAATAAAAAAGTGAAGAGTAATTATAAATAAGAAATAAAGGTAATGTAAAATCAAGTTTTAATTAGTTTGAGTAAAAAATAAATATAAATGCTGAAGGATTTATTAATTACGAAATGAAAAGTAAATTTTAAAAAGCTCTTTAAACTAATAAAAAGTAGTTTGAGATTGATAACTTTCCTAGGCATAATATTTTTTGATTGTAGCTTTACATAATATCAATTATACGCAGATATATAGAAGCATTTTCTTCTGCTATTTGCTATCCCTTTTCTTCGATCAACTAAAAAATCATCTGCATTACAGACAGATGATTTAAATATTCTATTCATTTTTGAAATTCAATTTATTATTTGATTTAAGTGCCAAAAGATATATGAAATTAATTGCCGCCAATAATACAACCGCAATCCAAATTGTTTTAAGAACCCAAATCTTTTGCAACAATGCTGAAACGATTGCTCCAACCATAAATGAAATTGTTAGCATCATGTAATTAACAGCTGCTGTATGTTGACTCTTATCTGCACCAAAGAAAAACGCGCTCCAAGCAACTACAGATTTTTTTAGATTACCAGTTGTAAAGACGTTGTTGTACCCCATACCTTCAATTTTGCTGAAAGAAGCATTTTGAACGGCCAAGCCAAAAGCGATTGCTGGCACTATATAGTAATTAGGTACACTTTTAGGCAGAAATCCAACAACTATACAGATGATTAAAATTGGAAATAAACAAAATACTCTCCAATAGTGACTTTTTACGTATTTATGAAAAAGACCAACCAGTAGCAATCCCAATGTGAATGCTATAAAAGTACTTGCTCGATTGATCATTCCTGGAATATTATGATCAGCCAATGCTGAACTAAAGAATATTACGTTCCCTGTTTGACCAGCGGATAATGTGTGTCCCCTTTGTATATATGTATAAGCGTCAATGAAACCACCGCAAAAAGTTAAAGCACAAGCTAATTGCCTTGATTCTGCTGGCTTAGCACTATTAAAAATATCTCGCAAATTTCCTCTTAAACTCATTAATATCCCCAATCCTTCAAAATCCTAGTCTTACAATATTAGATGTTATTTGCGGTAGAATAGCCTCAAAGGTTGAGGCTACGAGATTGAAACTGTCAAATCTTTTGTGTAAATAGATCTTTCTCATAGATTGATTTTTTATTCTTTATTTAATCAAAGTAAGATTCTAAGGTGTCCTGAACCTGACCAAAGCCTTTGTGAATTCGGTTGAAGTAGCGGTCATTGTAACTCATTGCTTGGATGCCAATAAAAGTATCAAGCGACTGTTCAGTCGGAAACTCTGCTTTAGGCTTAGCCTTGCGCTTAATGACGTTGTTAAAAGATTCAATCATGTTGGTTAGAGTAAATTGAAGCTCTGATCTGCTTAGGATAATTATAGAAGACCAGCAGGTCCGGCTCGATGTCTTTCAGGTTTCTTATGACATGATTATAACTCTTGTTCCATTTGGCATAGAAGGCATGCAATACATCAATAGCAGCTGCTTTATTGGCTTGCTGGTGAATCTGCTTGAATTCGTTCATAATTGCCTCGCGATCCTCCACGCGTACTTTAGCGCAGATATTACGCATGACATGAACCAAGCAACGCTGGAAATGAGCTTGAGGATAGGTCTTTGCCAGTGCTGTCTTCATGCCCACAACGCCATCTGAAAGAAAAAGCTCTACTTACTCTAAGCCGCGAGACTTCATGCTTTAGAGCAGCTCCGTCCAGACTTCAATGTTTTCATTGGGCGCAATGCAGTAGTCAATAACTTCTTTGCGCCCGTTAGGCTTGATACCAATGGCAATGTAAACAGCTTCACGTTCAAAAGTTTCTCGGCGCAGAGGAACGTAGGTAGCGTCTAGATAAACGCAGAAGAACTTGTCACTGAGTTTGCGCTGATGATAGGCCTCAACTTTTGGAATCATCTGCTTGGAGATGTTAGATACCTGAGCTGGGCTGTAATGGCTGCCATACATCTTTTCAATTAAATCGGCTATCTCTCTGGTAGTTACGCCGAATTGCCGGTATTCCAGCCGCCTCTTGCATAAGGATTATAACCTAAAAAAGCAGTTAATTCAGCTTCTAACAAGTCATTAACTGCTTGTTGTAATTCTTTACGCAATAAATCATTAATTTTGTCTTGATTGAATAGAGCTTGGGCTATATTTTTGGTAAAATCATTCATGAAAGGGTTCTTCTTTCCGTATTGTTTTTATGTGTTCAAATCAATCATACGGGAAAGGAACTCCTTTTTCTAATATTTAAAGAAATAACTTTAAGGAATCATTCATCCTTACACAAAACATTTTACAGTCTCAATTTGCTTAATCAATAAATAAAGCAATATTGATGTTTAATATAATACAAGTTAATACTATTAAAATAGTTTATTCATTTTCCACCTAATCTTTTATAAGCTATACACATAATAATATAAGTAGTTTGAAAGGATCGAATGCTTTGTGAATATTAATTTAGGAGAAGAAATTTCCCGTAGAAGACGTGAACAAAAGCTCACGCAGGAAGATCTTGCTGAACTCAGTGATCTTTCAGTAAATTTTATTTCACGTTTGGAAAGGACCAAAGATCAAAATATTAGTATTCAAAAGCTTGATTCAATTGCAAGAGCTTTGAATACTACTACACCTGATATCATTAATAACGCTTATCGCGTTAAAAAGATAAAGCCCGAAGGTCCAGTGAATAATACGCCTATTTTCATTCAAAAAGTAAATAATGAATTAAGAAAATTACCAGCCGCTAAGGCAGAACGTGTGTGTAAATCACTCATTGTCCTTTTAAAGGAAATGAACTAAAAGAAAAATAAGAGCTATTGTCAAAATAATCGACAATAGCTCTTATTTTGTTAGTCTTCCAAAATTGAACCGTCAGTATCAATTGTATTGATTACAACGTCTTCTAATGGCTTATCCATCTTGTTTTTCTTGACTTTAGCAATTTCATCTACTACATCCATGCCATCAATAACTTGGCCGAAGACTGTGTGCCGACCGTCTAGCCAAGGTGTACCACCCTGCTTGTATGCATGAATAATTTCCTTAGGATAACCGGCTGGCTCCATTTGTTTGATGTAAGGTTGGTTAATCTCTACCTTCATTAATAAAGCTGCCGCGTTTTTATCAGAAGAATTCCGTCAAGCTTCCTTCCCATTTAAGCAAGCTACTTATGGTCAAAAAGAATTGCCTAGTCAAGAAAAGGAAGCTTACTACAAAGCTAATAATTTGTTTGATGATGTAATCGGCGTTTATTATGGTCGCACTTACTTCGGCGAAGATGCCAAGGCCGACGTTGAAGATATGATTCATCGCATGATCGATGTTTATGAACAACGGATCAATGCCAATGAATGGCTGTCCAAACAAAAGGCAATTACTAAGCTGCGTGCTTTAGTGCTAAAGATTGGTTATCCAGATAAGATTGAACATGTTTACGATCTCTTCCAAGTTGAAGATGATTTGTACAGTACCCAATCTAATATGCAGGAAGTTGATTGGAAATATAATTTTGCTAAATTGTACAAGCCAGTTGATCGCAGCGAATGATATATGCCGAGCAACTTAATCAATGCCTGTTATGATCCGCAAAGAAATGATATCACCTTCCCTGCTGCTATCTTGCCAGCACCATTCTATGATCTTAAGGCTTCTCGTGCTACTAACTATGGTGGTATTGGCGTAGTAATTGCGCATGAAATTTCTCATGCTTTTGATAACAATGGCGCCAAGTATGATGAATTCGGTAATATGAAGAATTGGTGGACTAAGAAAGACTTCGCGGAATTTGAGAAACGTACCCAAACCGAAATTGACTTATTCGATGGGATCAAGTATGGTCCAGTTACCTTGAACGGTAAACAAATTGTGAGTGAAAACATCGCCGACCAAGGTGGTTTAACCGCGGGAATCGAAGCTAACAAGAATGAACATGGCGATATGCAAGAACTGTTCAAGAATTATGCTCGAATTTGGGCAAGCAAAGAATCCCTTGAGATTATTAAGACAATTGCTGCTTTTGACGTTCATGCTCCTGGCCCTGAGCGAGTTAACGTCCAAGTTCAATGTCAGCCAGAATTCTACAAGGCCTTCAATGTTCAAGAGGGCGACGGCATGTGGCTTGATCCAGATAAGCAGGTAGTTATTTGGTAAAATTAGTTAATACTACAATGATAAGCATCTCTTAATGGGATGCTTATTTTTTCTTCTTTAATCGAGTACGAAAAGCTTCTTCCGATATTCCACATAGCCAGTACTACTCAATCTCAGATCAAGTTCAGGCACGATTTTTTAGGAATAAACCAGTCTACGTTGTCCCTGTTGAATACAGTGGCTTTTGGCAAATGATGAAAGCCAGTAGCATTCCTGGTTATTTCATTATTGATGCTACTAAGCAAAATGCTACGCCACAATTCATCAAAAAACCGTATAAATTTGCAACAAGTGCCTACTTCAATAAGGATGCGGCACGCCAGATATATCGTCATTCTACTAGTTGGCTTAATTTAGGTTCACCTCAATTAGAAATTGACAACAATGGTAAGCCATATTGAGTACAAACTTTGTACAAATCCGAGTTCTTAAGTCACCGTGTCAATTATCGTAAGCTACACGTGGCAGTAATGAATGCTCAGTCTAGAACCGTTAAGATTTATTCTATAAAAAATATGCCTAAGTTCATTGATGAAGGAATTACTACTGCAATTGCCAATAAGCTTAATATTGACTTCGGTAAGTACAAGTATGGCTTCTGGAATTTTAGCAAAACCGGTGTAATGAAGCCTACAGGCAATGGTGTTGAAGACGGTGTCACCTCTGTCTTTAATCGTGATGGCTCAATTAGTTACTTTACTGATTTTACTACCGATAAAACTGGTTCAGATTCAGCCTTAGGTTACAGCATAATTAATGCTCGCACAGGCTGGTTGACCTTTTATCGCGCACAACATTATGGATAGTGATGGTGCCAAGAACAATGCCAATCAGGATTACAAGGCTCAGCAATGGAAGGCCAATATGCCTATCCTGTATAACATCAATAGTCGTCCAACTTGGGTCATGCCTATCCTTGATTCGACAAGTGCAATACGTGGTTACTATTATCTAGATGCGGCTGATCAAAGTGTCTATGCTACCCCAACTAGTGCGCTTGATGCCTTTGGGCAAGCATTAGTTAACAGCGGCGCGAAGATTGGTAACACGGATAAGGCAACTATGAAAAGTGTTAAAGGAGTTGTCGACCGTGTTGCAGTTGTTTCTAATCAAAATAAAGTGATGTTTACTTTGAAAAATAGTAAGACGATTTATACTGTGAATACGTCAGACTTTGATTTTGCTAACTTGATGAGACCTAATGATAAGGTGAGCTTCAAGGCTAATATAGTTGCAAAGAAAAGCATTGGCAATGTAGCAGAATTTAAAGATGATAATTTAAGATAGACGTACGATGATATCTGTGCTTTTTAGCGTGGATGTCGTTTTTTGTCTGCTTTTTGATTGAAATTGAATGGAGTTTATTTTTGTGTTTTTGTAGTGTGTGGACTAGTAAGTTATTTTTTATTTTTAGTTTAGTAACAACGGATTTATATAACATTTAGTAAAAAAGTAAAGTCGATATTTTCTATCGACTTTACTTAATTCTAATTATTCAACTGGTTTAAATTTTTTAATATTCACGCTCTTTACATACATATTATGACCGATTCTGTACGCTGTTTTGCGGTAATGCTTAATAGCTTTGTATTTGCCACCATATACAGTAACTTTGGTACCCTTCTTTAAGAGTTTCCGTGATACACGTTTACCATTTGACTTATAAACAAATGAGTTTCTCTTCAAGGTAACTTTTGTACCAGTAACATTTCTTACACGTACATACTCATCGGTATCAACAACTTTATAGAAATGTTGTCCCTTGATTGTGTAAACTTTAAGTTTACCATTCTCATCAGTGACCAGGTTCAATTTTTCATAACCTGAAACAATTTTATCCGTCTTTTCAAGATCTTTGGTATAAAGAACTGACTTATACATTACTGTAGTCTTCTCACCTATTTCAGCCGGTGTATGAGACTTTTCTTTATCAGTATCTTCTTTTTTATCGGAGTCATTATTTGTAGACGGGGTTGCTGGGGTTGATTGAGGATTTGAAGTTGGTTCTTGATTTACTTCAGGTACTGTTGGAATAACTGGTTGAATTGGTTGAATTGGTTTATCTGGAATTTTAGGAGCTACAACCAAGTTCTTAGACAAAGTATCAAGTACCTTCTCCATTGTCTTAACTAAATCAACCTTGCTGTTTCTATCGTTTAAAACCTTCTCAGTTGCTGTAATAGCTGCGATTAAGGCTGCACTAGATTTAGAAGTATACTTAGTCAAGTCATGCTTCTTAGCTTGAACTAATTCAGCACTCAACTTTTGCTTTTCAGCTGCTAAAGTCTGGTCTGCTGATTGAGCTGGTTTTTCTGTCTTTAATGCTAATGCTTTTTCTGCTGTATCAAGAAGAGTAGAAGTATTCTTAACATCATCTACATTTGCATCCTTATTATCAAGTACCGCATAAGCTACTTTCAAAGCACTAGTAAACATTGCCTTAGAAGCATCTGTGTATTTATCAAGATCCTTCTTTTCTGCTGCGCTAACTTTGGCTTGCAAATCATTTTTAGTCTTAGTTAAAGATTCATCTTTTTGTGGAGTTGTAGTAGTCAACTTTTGTTCAGCTTCAGTTAAAGCTTTAGCTGCTTGCTGAACTTCTGCTAATGTAGCATTTTCCTTGCTTAATACATCCTTAGCTTGCTTTAAGGCCTGTTCATATGCAGACTTAGAAGAAGTAGTGTACTGGGTCAAATTTACCTTCTTGTTAACTTGTTCGCTTAATTCTTCCTTTGCCTGTTTCAAGTCCTTATCTTTATCAACTTCAGGCTTAGTTGGCTTTTCATTTAGACCTGTTACTTCAACAGAAACAATCTTAGATTCATTACCATATTTATCAACAGCCTTAAACTTCACTGTTTCATTCTTGGTAACCTTAACTCCATCAGTAGGAACGGGCTTAAACGTCTTACCATTGTCAGTACTATACTCGACTTTAGCATCTTTTACTTGAGTCTTTGCTGTGATAGTACTTGATTCGCCATCTTTTGCCGTAACCTGCTTAATTACAGGATTATCCAAAGTCTTAGCTGGTTCATAGTAAACTGTTACAACTTGCTTGCTAGAATTACCTTGAACATCAGTAACCTTAACTTCAAAGACATTCTTACCTGGCTTCAATTCAACTTCATGCTTAAAGCCTTTCTTAACACCATCAGTACTATGATAATCGACATCTGACCAATTAGATTCAACATCATTGTCATTAATTGCTAAGTCATAGAACTTATAATCATCGCTAACAGTCCCACTAATAGTAAATTTATCTTTGTTAGTATAAACGGTATCTTTTCCATTAAGATTCAAAGCTGGAGCATTAGCATCTACGTAGAAGCTCAATCTTTCTTGACTAGTTTCTCTAACTGTTGAATCCCCTACAAGAGCTGAAAAGACCTTAGCGCCATGTTTACCAATGTCTAAAGTTAACTTAAACGTTTGGTCAGGATTAATCTTTACACCCTTACCATCAATTTGCAAAGTAGTGGTTGGTCTCTTAACTTTACCAGTAATAGTTAACTTGCCAGTCTTTGGATCGTAATTCTTAGTCTTAGCATTAACATTAGTAGTGCCCCATCCTATGTCATTATCAAAAGTGACATCCCCACTAGCAACAGTGATCTTGCCCCGGTCACTAGACTTAACTTTTTGGGTAACAGTAGATTCATTACCATCAGCATCAGCTGTAACTATAGTAATGTCATTCTCACCATATTCTACCGGCACTTCAGCACTAAAGGTATGATCAGCTGCTAGCTTAGCAGGTACTTTTTGATCACCATTCTTGATTTCAATGCTCTCAGTATCAGCACTTACTTTACCAGTTAATTTAACAGAATCTTCTGATGTTTGGGCCAATTTAGCAGTCTTACCATCATAACTCTCTGTTCCATCAACGGCTAAGCTTTCTACCTTAGCAGGAACCAAGCTAACTGCAATATTCTTCTGTTCAATCAGAGTCTTATGATCTTCATCAGCATAGAACTTAACTGCCATCTTGTAATCGGCTTTAGCTACTGGAATATTAGTTTCAAAACTATTAGTAGTCTTGTCATACTTAACGGTTAGGTCGTGCGTCTTATGATCCTTATCAGTGTAAGTTCCATAAAGTTGAGCAGGATACGTCCCTGTTACTGTATAATTACCACTTTTAGCGTCATAATTATCTGTCTTAGAACTAATCTTTCCAGGCAAACCACCATTGTCAAGAACTAATCCATAGGTGCTTTCGCCTGGCTTATTGCCCTCGCCTGAAGTAGTACCTGCGTTAGATGCATTATCAAATAAGGCTACCGAATAATCATTTTTACCCGCAGCTAAAGACTTAGCTTGTGCATCAGTTAGATTAATCATAACTTGTTTAAAGCCATCTTTACCTGCTTTAACTGTAGTATCATATTGAACTTGACTAAAAATACCATTGACTGAAACATTCGCATCCCCAGACAATCCACTAAGTTCATCCTTAACTTCTGCGGTTAAAACATATTTAGTTTGTTCTTTTCCTTCGGCATCTTTAGTATTGGTAGAAACAAGCTTTAAGTTTCTTACTACTGGTTTTGTATTATCTACCTTGACAGGAATATCATAATGTTGTTGTTTATTTGTTCCATCTACTGTAGCTACAATTCTATACACATAACTACCTTCTGGAACACTAACTTTTTCACCCTTTTGCTGATCAAAGTAAGTTCCATCCCAAGATGGTGCACTATCAAAGTAAGTATATGTTTTGCCTTGAGCATAGTAATAAGTCTTCGGTACATTAGCCAAGGTAACTAAAGTATTAATTACCTCACCCTTGTTGTTCAAGATTTGAATCTTTACATTATTAGCATTTCTATACAAGTAGTAAGTTGGCTTAATCCACTTAAATTGACTGTCTTTTGCAGTAGAAATCGCAAACTTAGACAAATCAAAACTGTACTGACCCATCTCATCCATACTAAGACCTGGATTAGTATTATCAGAATTGTTACCTACTGTTACAGTAGTACCCATAATACCTTGGTCAGGATGAAAGACATTCTTGTCATTTAATTTAGCGAAAATTGGTATATCATTACTTGCCCAATCACCATAAAAGCCCATATAAGGCAATCTTAACTGTGACTTATCATCTGATGACTTAAATGTCAAAAAGCCCTCAACATATTGATTTTCTTTAAAACCATTCGGCACTGTTAAAGTCAATGAAACTTCTTTAGTCGAATTAGCGGGTACTTCAATCGATCCATTTACCTTAACCGATGCTCCATCAATCTTCTTATCGTATAAGACTGCATTTTCATCAGTAGCAGAAGTGTAAACGTCCGAATCTTTACCATTATTAGCTAGCTTATAAGTAAGTGGCTTATTAGTTCGGTTAGTGAATTTAACGGTAAACGTCTTAGTATTTTCTTTGAAATCTTTTAATTCAACGGCTGGATAATTATTACCAGCAGCAACTGTTGAAGGATTCTTAGCTACTGCGTCAATAGCTGCTTGAGCATTAATAAAACCAGCACCTTGCCGCCGAGGTGAAACAATTACATTTTCATGACTGACATCAGGCTCAATACTTGCTGTATTCATTTCAATATTCTTAATAAAAGCAGTCTTTTCACTAGCACTCATCTTTTGATAGAGATTATAGAAGGTACCCTTCTTATCACTCATTGCTTGTTTAACTAAAGCTTGAGTTCCGGCAATAAATGGAGAAGCCATTGAAGTTCCTGACATATTGGTATAGCCATTATTATTTTGAGTTGACCAAATATTACCACCAGGTGCAGAAATATCAGGCTTAAAGGCCAAATTAGATACGGGACCATATGAAGTAAAGCTTGACATCAGATCAGATTTAGTTGTCGTATTAGCCAAAGGTTGAACTTCAATATTGACCTTTAATGCTTCATTAGGATGTTCTTCAACATATTTAACTAAAGCAGCACCAGCAGTGTCAGACAATCCTGCAGTTGGAAAACCCGCATCATATTGCACACTAGTCAGTGGACCTGCTTGATTATTAATAATAATCAAACCTGCGGCTCCGGCTTTTTCTGCGAATTTTTGCTTATCTGTAAAGGTCAGATCACCACGTTTTACAATTGCAATTTTACCCTTAACGTCAGACGTATATTGATCAGCAGACCCTACACCTAATTTACCATCCTTACCTTTAACGACATAGAACTGTTTATTGTTAAAGAAAGTCTTATCTGTACCATCAGAAAGTTGGGTAGTTTCTGGGCCCAAAATAGTAGTCTTACCATCAGCAGATTTAACAGTAATTCCGTCCGCAGTGACTTTATCATTTTCAGCGGAAGATACAGTAGTTGCAGTTCTAGCTGTACCGGGAGTGCCCACTGTTTCCATATCAGGGTTGCCATAGTAAGCTTTATTATTACCCTCTGTTTCTGAATTAGTAGTACCTGCATTACCAGCGGAAATTACTGCGGCAGTCCCTTCCTTAGTAGCACGATCAACGGCAGCAATTTCTGGGTCATCTTCGGTTTGTTCACCTGAAGTAGAACCCAAAGACATATTCAAGACATCTGCATGCAACTTAGCAGAGTCATCAATTGCCCCAATGATACTAGTTGAGTCAGTAGTTGCTGAACTATCTGAGTTAGAGAAAGCTTTCATTGCTAGCAATTGTGCTTCAGGTGCAACACCAACCACAGATGTAGCATTTTTGGAAGTCCCGTTTGCAGCTACAATACCAGCTACGTGCATCCCGTGCTGTTCACTAGGATCATCATCAGTAATATTTTCATTATTATCAGCATAGTTGTGACCATAAGGAACTTTATCAGTAAAGTAACGACCATAGCCTGCCGTCTTGGTGAAGTCGGCAACGTCTTTTTGAGATAATTTTGCTTGCTTATCATCACTTAGACGCAAGTCCTTATGATTAGGATCAATCCCTGTATCAATAATTGAAACGACTGTACCTTGACCCTTATATTTATAGTTGTTCCAGACAATTGAAACATTGGCCATATCATCAGCAGACGAATCATTAGCATAATATACTCTAGCTAAAGTAACTGATTTAACTCCAGGTAATTTTCTCAACTTCTGAATATCTTTAACCTTAGCTTTAGTTGCAAATCCATTCACAACGTAACCATAACTCTTACCAATTGCTTGTTTGGTGATAGCTTTTACTTTGTCTTTAACTGCAGATTGAGAAGCAATTACTTGCTTAGAAGCTTGTTCAATCTCAGCACTGCTTGCATTTGCCTTAATACTGCCATTAGTCGCAGCAGGTGCGGATTTTAATTGAATAATTACATCAACATAGACGTCTTGCTTTTGCTTAGGTGTTAAATGTTTAAATACTACACCTTTAGCGGCAAGTTGTGCTTCAATTGCCTTTTGAGTTACTCCAGTTGTAGTAGTTTTAACTAAAGCAGCTGCTTTTTTACTAGATTTAATTTGACTTTCTACACTAGCTTTTACATTATTCTCTGCAGTGGTGAATGCAGGAATACAGGATAAAGCTGTTGCACATAAAAGAGTCCCTACATATTTACTTCTCTCCATAAGATGATCCTCCCCGTCTTGATTAAGAATAAATTACACAAAAATTAATTATGTTTAATTTTTGATTAAATTTATTAATTTTTATTAGATATTATATTAACACTATTCTAAAATTGCAAGCTTTTATCTTGTTAATTTCTAAATAAAGTTGATCCCATCATGTCTTATATTGTGAGATTTATGATTAATATTAAGTTGATATTAAATTTATAATATGCTTTAATATTATTTATTAATACCATGGTGATTTGGAGGTAATTTATGAACCAACCAGTAAAAGTTTTTTTGACTTCTTCAGCTTTCTTACTTGCCTTAAGCCTTACCGGCTGCTCAAAATCAAATAATACTGAAGTTGCCCAATATGGAAAGAATAAAAAAGTTACCCAAGAGGAATTTTACAAAGCAATTAAAACTTCTCTTAGCAGCAAAACTATTTTAGCCAATTTATTAATCTATGATGCTTTAAATGAACAATATGGAAAGAAACTCAGTTCTAAAGCAGTTAATCAAGAATACAATAATTACAAAGAACGTTATGGTGACCAATTCGCATCTTTTTTGTCGCAGAACGATTACACCACTACTTCATTTAGAAGAATGATCAAAATCAATCTTCTTAGTAAGATTGCCTTAAAAGCACAAATCAAACCAACTAATAAACAATTGAAAAAAGAATGGAAGACTTATTCACCTTCTGTTACTGTCCAACACATTTTAACTACCGATAAAAATACAGCCAATACGGTGATTCAAAAGTTAAACAATGGCACAAGTTTTGCAAGTTTAGCCCAAAAGTATTCAGTCGATAGTTCTTCTAGCAGTAATGGCGGAAAAATCTCAGCATTCAACAAAGACAATAAACAACTGGATTCCAGTTTCAAAGAGGCTGCTTATAAATTAAAGAATGGTGAATATACAACCACTCCAGTTAAAACTACTAATGGTTATGAAATTATTAAAATGATTAAGCATCCATCTAAGGGAAGCTTTGAAGAGAACAAACAAGATTTAATCAACAATCTTTATGATAAGTGGGCTACCAGCTCAACTGTTATGAAAAACGTCATTAGTCAGACGCTTAAAGATCAGAAAGTTCAAATCAAAGATAAAGATCTAGAATCCGCACTTGATCAATACAAGGGATCAACTAAATCCGCAATAAATTAACATAAAAGACCTAGTACCGATTACGATATTAGGCCTTTTTGATTGCTGATTTTTACTTAATGTCTACTTATTTTTCTTGTTCCCTGCAGTGGCTCTTGCAAGCACATTGCTCATCATTAACCATTGAGCAATGACAAACTCCATCTTTATCACCTCCTGAAGTTAGGATCTCTTTTTGGCTTTACATAATTATCATTATTTAGTATCTATAAACTTTCAAATAAGCTCCTAATATTCTGAGCCATTAAGTTACGACGCTCAATCAAAAATTGATTGTATTGATGAAAATCAAACTTATTTAGATCAGCAGGAATTGCATTAGCTTGATCATTCTCAGCAGAATGATACTTAGTAGTCTCCATATCTACCATATAATCTTTAGGAGCACGATCACCTATTTGTAAATTTCTTGGTTGTGTTATCCAAACATAATTAGCTACTTGATTATATTCACTTTGCTTAAATCCATTTTTACGTAGATAAGCTTTAGGAAAAATATGATGTATATTCCCCTGTTCCTTAATCGTATCTGCAGTGAACTTGTCTTTTTCAAGCTAAGCATGAGTTTTAGCATGAATTTGCGACATTTGAAAAATTCTCCAATCAGTTAACTGTGTAGTTTGCGCAAACAAATTTTCAGGCAAGGTCAAAGTCCAAAATTCTTCCGTTAAATTCTGAGCAATTGTTTCCTTAAAAAATTCTGCTAAATGATTCTTTTCATTATTTTCCGCTATTAATCGTAAGTCCCTATCAAAAACAGTCTCTGGGCTCGAACCATACCGCTTAGTCAGAGCAGTCATTAGAATCCATTGTTTGGTAATTTTCTCGATTTGATCATTATTGAAATATGTATTCTTCTTTAAATATAAATAAAGAATATAACCAAAATTAGTATAGGAATCTGGTAACTTAGCAAAAACTATGACACTGTCAAATCTTTTGTGTAAATAGATTTTTCTCGTAGATTGATTTTTTAATCTTTTATTTAATCAAAGTAGGATTCTAAGGTATCCTGAACCTGACCAAAGCCTTTGTGGATTCGATTGAAATAGCGTTCGTTGTAGCTCATTGCCTGAATGCCAATAAAAGTATTAAGCAACTGTTCAGTTGGAAACTCTGCTTTAGGCTTAGCTTTACGCTTGATGCCAATGGCAATATAGACAGCTTCGCGTTCAAAGGTTTCTCGACGCAGAAGAATTTATCGCTCAGCTTGCGCTTATGATAAACCTCCACCTTGGGAATCATCTGTTTAGAAATATTGGATACTTGAGCGGGGCTGTAATGACTTCCGTACATTTTTTCAATCAAATCGGCTATTTCTCTGGTGGTTACGCCTTTGGAATATAGCTTGA
>UMLE01006561.1_pt1 | contig 68457 bp, 60 predicted proteins | sample 1966461 | NCBI WGS metagenome assembly UMLE01 (sample SAMEA4836196, study PRJEB28245) | human gut metagenome | biome: gut microbiome; material: fecal sample | place: Denmark | collected 2008 | reverse complement strand
AAACCGGGAAGATAGTATTTTATCTTCCCACACAAACTGATTTATGGTCACCGACAGAAAAGAAATGTTTAGGTGTGATGGTGTGGAGAGTACAGATAAGTCAGCTTATGTGAGGAGATAAAGTGCGCACAGTATCAAATCAATATTATTTATAAGGAGATTTTAAGATGGAAAGAGCAATTATATATTATGCAAAAACAGGATTAGAGGCTACAGATCATTTTGTGCCGAAGTTGCTTGAAAAGTATTGTCAGGATAATGGCTATGAAATTGTAGCTATGCTTTCAGAGCCTGCTTCTACAGAAGGAGTTTCATTTCCGATGAAATATGCCATTATTGGTTTAAATATGGAAGAAGATGTTAATACAATCATAACACTTTCAAAGGATATGATTGGTGCAACAGATGAGACCGTTATTGATACACTTGGAAAACTCAGCGAATATGATATCTATGTGGAGGATATTAATGGAGAACTTGAAGAGTGTTATGAGATGATGTACAAAGAGCCTGTTCAGGAAAGTGATATAAGAGGGCTGGTGCTTGATACGGTATCAAAGTTCTATCATAACATCAGGGACGGCAGATAGGAGGCAATATGCAGGATTCCAAAGAAAAGCAGTGTCTGATATTTGTAAGGAATAATGCAAATGATACAGCTGACCGTATCGAGGCATATGCAAAAAAGTCCGGCATGAAAGTTGTTGAGACAATTTTTAATACAGATAAAAAAGCGGTTGAACGATTAAGATATTATATTGAAAGAGATGTCATTATCTGTGTGCTAGTAAGAGATGTGGTAGACATTTCAATGGAACTTAATGAGATTAAAGCTGTAATGACACTTGCAGCGGAACATGGAATCAGTATTAATGCAGAGAGCAGGGGCTATGAACCTGCTCTCATTTCTTATGAATGATATGACAGAAGAAAATAGAAAATTAAAACTGATTATATTTCCGGGCGAAACAGTAGTGATTGATGAATATGGGAAACGGATTGTTGCCTGTCCGACAGAGGATGAGGCAGAAGAATATATCAGGGAACAGGAGGAATGACATAGATGAAACTGAACAGGGGCGACATTGTTATTGCAAATCTGGAGTCAGTAAGTAAAGGGAGCATTCAGAAGTATACAAGACCTTATATTATTATCTCAAATAACAAGGCAAATCAGTATTCACCGGTTGTCACAGCAGTAGCCATGTCCACAAAAACATGGAAAAAGAAATATCTGCCAACCCACTGTCCAATACCGGCTGCAAAGGTAAAGGTTACTGACACAGATTTTGAGGTATTTGACAGTATGGCATTATGTGAGCAGATTGTATCCATTGATGTAAATGTCCATATTGAGAGGGTAGTTGCTTCAATTTCAGATACGGAACTACTTGATAAGATTACTGAATGTGTAAAAATCCAGATTGGGGCATATGAAAAGTACAATTAAATATTACCGGGGCATTTGCTCCGGGTTACATAGCCACCTGTATTCTATGGGTGGCATTTTTACTGAAAGGGGGATAGATTTTATGACAGCAGAAGAATACAGAGCACTATTAGATGTGGATTTTAACAATGTAAAAATAGAAGATCTGACTGATATTAGAAAAATTAAAATAGATAAAAATCAGCCACAGAGTAAGAGGCAGGCACAGTTCTTAAAACAGGTGGGAAATCCATATATGCTGCGTCGTGGAAGTATGATGATTAAGGTAAGCTTTGCGAATAATGGACTGTCGATGGAACAGGCATTTGAAAATCTGCTTTTGAATGTCTGAAAATTTGTGGTGGAATTTCAAAGTGATATGTGCTATGATGTTTTTGGTATAAAAATTCTAAATTAGTGCATATCACCTTATTGAAAAGTTATCTTCTAACTTAAACAACAATAGGAGGATGTGCATATGAGTCAGATAAGTCAGATCAAAAAGATCTATCATGCAGCCATCTATGTTCGTTTATCGAAGGAAGATGGCGCTGTTGCTTCACATGAAAAAACTGAGAGTAACAGTATCGCAAATCAGAAATCACTGATTAGAGATTTTCTCGAAAACAAAAATGATATTGAGGTTGTGCAGGAGTATGTTGATGATGGTTTCAGCGGCTCTAATTTTGAGCGACCGGCATTCCAGATGATGCTTGAAGATATTAAGAAAGGCAAAATTGATTGCGTTGTCACTAAGGATCTGAGCAGATTCGGAAGAGAATATATAGATTCAGGTATGTATATTGAGCGATTATTCCCTGCTATGGGAGTAAGATTTATTGCAATCAATGATGGTATTGATTCCGGAGAGGCAAAGTCGCAGTCAGATGAGATTATTATTCCATTCAAAAATCTTATTAATGATGCTTACTGTCGTGATATTTCAATTAAGATACGTTCACATCTTGAAATTAAGAGAAAGCAGGGAGATGTAATCACGGCATTTGTGCCATATGGATACAAAAAGAATGATAAAGATAAGCACAAACTGGAAATTGATGTATATGCAGCAAATGTTGTGAAAGATATTTTCAGAATGAAGTTGCATGGAAAAAGTCAGGATGCAATTGCATGTGAACTTAATTCATCAGGAATACTTCCACCGGCTGAGTATAAAGCAAGCACAGGAAGCAATTATCAGACATGCTTTAAGACAAAAGAAAAGTCGGAGTGGACTTCAGTCATGGTAAGGAGAATCCTTACAAATGAGGTTTATATAGGTAATCTCGTACAGGGAAAACAGACAACATCGAATCACAAGGTCAAAAAGACCATAATCAAAGAAAAATGCGAATGGATAAGGATTGAAAAGAACCATGAGCCGGTTATCACGGACAGGGATTTTGAAGTAGTACAGAGATTGCTTGCAATGGATACAAGAACATCACCGGACAGAGAGGAAGTTTATCCGCTGTCAGGGGTAGTTACCTGTGGCGGCTGTGGGATTCCCATGGTAAGAAAAACTTCAAAAGTGGGTGGCAAAACTTATGCCTATTATCTGTGTGCAACCCATAAGGATTCAAAGCAGTGCAGTTCCCACAGAATTTCCACGGATAAGTTGGAAGAAGTGGTGCTAGAGCTTTTACAGACACACATTGATAACATGATTGACCTTAAAAGAATTCTTTCTTTTATCGGCAACGTGCCGTTTCAGCAGCTTGATATGAAAAAGCTTGAGGAAAGGCGTGAAAAGAAACAGGCAGAGGTAGACAGATGTGCAGACCTCAGAGGAATGCTTTATGAGGATATGAAGGATGGCATTATCTCAAAGGAAGATTACAAAGAGCTTCATACAGCATATGAGCAGAGGAAAAAGAGTGCCGAGATTGCCATTCACCAGATTGAATTGGAAATGGAAGATGTGCTGAATCGTAAGAGCAAAGGCTTTGTATGGCTTGATTATTTTACGGAACATAAAAATATCGAGAAGCTTACAAGGGAAGTGGTTGTATCTCTTATCCGTGAAATAAAGGTATTTGATAAAACCCACATTGAAGTAGTGTTTGACTTTGATGACTGCTACAAAGAATGTCTTAATGTTATTGCAAGTCAGGGGCATTCGGTTGAGGTGGACAGTACAGGAAAACTGAATATCAGATTAAAGGAGGCTGTGTAGTATGGCAAGAAAGAGCAGAAAAAATATGCCGGTTGCAGTTGCAGAGCCGACTGACAATCTGACGGCAAAAGCAGTTTTAAGCATGGATAAGGAGGCAAAACCATATCAGGTTGGAATCTATGCGAGACTTTCATTTGAATCAGAGGCGAATAAGGAAAGAGATACTGTAGACACACAGATAGCATATATCAGGGAATTTATTAATTCGCAGGATGATATGGTAGAGGTTGAGGTCTATGCCGATATATCGGTGACAGGAACTACTTTTGAAAGACCAGAATTTGACCGGATGATTCAGGATATAAGGGCTGGCAGGATTAATACTGTTATTACCCGTGACCTTAGCAGACTTGGGAGAAATTATGTGGAAGCAGGCAACTACATTGAGAGGGTATTTCCTTTTCTTGATGTGAGATATATTGCTATCACAGATGATTTTGATACTGCAAGACCGGGAACTGATTTATCCGTACCGCTTAAGAATATTGTGAACGAATATTATTCCAAAGACCTTTCAAAGAAAGTAGAGACCGGAAAGCATAGTATTTGGGCACAGGGCGGCTTCAGCGAGGGAACGCCACCATATGGATATTACAGGGCTACAGATGGTTCAAGAAAGCTTTTGATTGATGAAGAGGTATCTGACAATGTAGTTAGAATTTTTAATATATTTTTGGATGGGAAGGGATATGCTGGTATTGCAAAGACTTTGCAAAACGAAGGAATTCTTTCACCTCCGAAATACAGATTCTATAAGTCAGGAAAGATTGAACTTGCTGAAAAAGCAAGAGAATGGCACTATTCGCATGTAAAAGAGATACTCCAAGGGGAATATTACATTGGAAATATTGTTCATGGAAAGCAAAGGAAGGCTCTTGATACCGGGAGAAAGAATGTTAAAACAGATGCATCAACATGGCAGCGAATAGAAAATGTTCATGAACCAATAATTGATAAGGACACTTTCTACAAAACAAGGGAGAGAATGGAGCATATCAAAAAGAAGCATTTAGAAGCATCAAAACCTAAAGCTGATGTTCCAAATAAGCCGGATAATATTCTGGTATATAAAACAAAATGCGCCTGTTGTGGAGGCAGTGTATTGATTGGCAGGCATCACACTTATTCAGAAAAGTTCTATTATAAGTGTAAGAACCGTAGAAAATTAGCTAGGCTATGTGAAAATAAGTACTCTTATGATTATTCTGAGGTTATGGATAGTGTTTTTTCTGTTATCCGTCAGCATATGAGTTTGTGTGTTGAGAAAACAAAGTTTGTTCAGAAGATGAACAGCAGAAAAGAGAATGTTCTTCAATATGATATTTATACCAAGCAGATAGCAAAACTTCAAAATGATGTAAGAAGAATTACCGCTAACAAAAGTGGTTTGTATGAAGATTATAGGGAACAGTTAATCACTGCGGAAGAACTGTGCCAGTATCAGAGAGAATATGAAAGCAGAGTAAATGAGATTGAAGCGCAGATTACTGAATTGCTTCATCGAAGAAGTCTGTATGAAAAAGAATTTCATATTGATGAAGGATGGGAAGAAACTGTCAATAAATATATGGCTAAAAGAAAACTTACAAAGGAGCTTGTGGATGCTTTTGTATCGGAAATTGTTTTTTATGATGGCAATATAGAAGTTAAGCTCTTGTATGATGATTTCCTAAAGGAGCTGCTTAAAGTGGCAGAAGAAAGAGAGGTGAGCAGCAATGGATAAGACGATAGCTCTCTATATGAGATTATCAGATGAAGATGACAACTTGGCTGCTCATGAGGAAAGTAACAGTATTTCCCATCAGCGAAAGTTAATGCTTGATCATATCCAGAAACTGCCTGAACTAAAGGACTGCAACATAATGGAATTTTCAGATGATGGATATTCCGGAGCAGACTTTAGCAGACCTAATTTTGTAAAAATGATGGATCTGGTAAAGGCTGGTAAGATTCAGGTTATTGTGACGAAGGACTACAGCAGACTCGGACGAGATTATCTTGAAGTTGGTAACTATATGGAATGTATATTTCCGGTTCTTCAGGTAAGATATATCAGCGTGAATGATAATTACGATTCTGCTAACAGCTTTGGTTCAACCGGAGGTATGAGTGTTGCACTGAAAAATCTTGTGAATGCATTGTATTGTAAGGATGCATCAAAAAAGGTAAGAGCCGCTAAGGCAGTGTTGGCTAAGCAGGGAAAGTACATTGCTGCATTTGCTCCTTTTGGATACCAGAAAAGTGAAGATGATAAGCATATGTTAGTGCCTGACCCAGTAACAGCACCTGTTGTCCAGCTGATATTTGAACTGGCTATTAAAGGCATGAAATACACCGAGATTGCAAATTATCTGAATAATAATGGATATGATAGCATATTTGAGTATTACCAAAAGATTGGAGTTAAGAGATGTTATGAAAGGGATATTGGTGAGCACATGTGGAGTGCCAGTACAGTAATGGAGATTTTATATAATGAAGTCTATATTGGTTCTGTAATCAATAACAAGACGGCTGATAATATTGATACCGGTCATCAGGTTGTGCAGAGAGATAAAGAGGACTGGATAATTGTTGAAAACTGTCATGAACCATTAGTTTCTGTGGAAGACTTCAAGCTTGCTCACAAGATGATAGCAAGACGAGAAGTGACGAAGAGAAAACCAAATGGAAAGTGGCGTAAATCGTATATTCGCTGTGGAATATGTGGTAAGGGACTTTATAAATACGGAAATAAATCCTCATACAGATGCCACAACGGTCATGTGTCACGTATTAGAGGTGAAGAACTTGAGGCGACACTTCTAGACATTGCTAGAAATATGGCATTGGCTCAGTTGCAGGAATTTGAGTTGAAAACTGATGGCGGTAATTGTCCAGATAATCTTGAAAGGGAAATCGAATCACTTAAAAAGTCAAAGGCACACTATGCAAAGCTAAAGTTTGAGATATACGATGATTATACAAAAACAAATATCACTCGTGATCAGATGGCAAAAAAGACTGCAGAAGTTAAGCAGAAAATCGCAGAGATAGAAAGTCTGATTACAGAGAAGCAGGAAACACTTGATATGCAAAAGGATCTCTTTCTTGATGCAAAGCAGGAACAGCTAACAAAGCTTAGTAAGTTGGATGAGTTTGATGAAGAAGTAATCAGATATCTCATTGATTATGTGTTGGTGTATGATAATGAGCATATTGAAATCAGATGGAACTTTGATGACTTTCAGGCTGGATGATGGTATAATCAGTAGTAATAGCGAGAAAACAAAATTATAAAGAAGTAACATGGGGAATCTTGCTAAAGGTTCCCCATTGATAAAAAAAATTAATTTTTTTTTGTTTCTTACTTGACACGAGCAGAGGTTCAACGGGTGATTATTCGGGAAAATCAGGAGATTGAGCTTACGTATACGGAGTTTGAGATTTTCAAGCTTCTTGCAAAGCATCCGGGAATAGTGTTCAGCAAGGAACGGATTTATGACATTGTGTGGAAAGAATCATATTCCGGTGATTACAACATCGTCATGAGCCATATCCGTAATATTCGGGAGAAGATAGAGGATAACCCAAGCAAGCCAACCTATATACAGACTGTTTGGGGAGTCGGCTATCGGTTCAATAAAAATTTAACTCCCCTTTCGAAATGGTGTGTCTGAATGAAAAACATGTATAATTCTGCATTTTTGATGTATAAATCTACATTAAGGTTAATTTAAAAACGAATTTGTTTGAAATTTCACCAAATCAATGGAGGTGTTTGATTATGAAAAAAAGAATAATTGCAGTAATTGTAATTTTAGCTGTATTAGTAGCTCTATTCTTTATTGGCACAGGTTTTCAAAAAAGAATGGATGTCGTATTAGTTGATTACTCTGTATCAGAGGATGGAACGGAGATCACGCTTGATGTAGGAATTCCAACATCTACAGGATATATCAGAGGATTTAAAGACAATGGAAGTGGAGTAAAACCACATTATCTTACATTTTTTTCGACATTTGGTGGAATAAACAGTCCGATTGGAGCAGAGCATAGCTTCCAATTAGAGCTTACTTCGGATGATACAGAAATTTATTTTAACAGACCGGAGGGAGGTTACGAGTTGATTTTAGTGAAAGATGAAGAAACAGGTCAATGGCTCAGACCAAGTGGAATAGGTGAAGAAAATAACACTATTTTTGAAGCAACCATTCTTGAAATTCGTGATAATTATTTTTTAGTAGAACCAGTAGAGGGTAGTCAAGAATTAAACAATGCAGATCTGATTACAGTACCAATGAAAAACATAGGTACTGCTCCACAACCAAATGTTGGTGACATTATTGAAATAGCATATAACGGAGAAATTGCAGAAAGTTATCCAGCACAGATAACAGAGGTTTACGGTATCAAAGTTGTCAAAGAAGCAGAACAATGGGATTTAATTCCTATGGTCATGGTAAATGGCGAGTTATATATTGACACAGGTCATGAAAGTACAGTAGAAGCCCGTTGTGGTGTTATGGATGGAGAGATTACGTCAGAAGTAGACGGAAGTGAAAAGCCAACAAAAGACAATCAATCTAACTTTGGTACAGGCTATGGATATCAATATGGTTCACAAGAAGGCATAATCGAGATTAATATGAATGAAAAATGGTGGGTTTTTGCAACAGAAAAAGTCCTGGCCAGTAGTGAACTTATGATAGACCCAGTTGCAGTAGTAAGTATTCATAATGTTTTCACAGGAGAAAATGCGAACATCACTGAAAATGAGGATATCAGAACTATATCTAATATATTATGTGGTGATGCATGGAATACAGAAGGTACAACTGATTGTTTAAGCAACATTGAAATTACAATCAACGAAGAAACATACAAATATCATTCCGATTGTGGTACATTCAACGATAATGTAAATCAGAACTATTTATCACTGGATGACGAAAGGAAAGCTGTGGTAAATGCCATTTTTTCAGAGTATATATCACTCACAGCCACAGAAGTTCCAGCAGAATAAATTTTACAAAGGCTACCCGGTCAAAAAAATTGGATAGCTTTTATTATGTTTTAAACCTAAACTCAATTTCAATCCAGTCAGCAAAACTAATCTTTATCATATCCAAGCAAATCAATAGCTCAAATTGCATTAACTTCTTAAAATGTATAAATAACAGGATAGTTTGGGTTAAGTAATATCAGAAACACTTTTCCGAAAAGGGAGAAATTTAATAGCATAGAAACAGACAATTAAGAAACAAAAACAATGGCAGACGCTAAAACAGAAAAACAGAAAGTACAGGAAATAACGGAGAAGTTGGAGTAGGGTATCAAGGAACTTTTTGAAAGCGAGAAGTACAAGATTTATCTGAATACCATGTCAAAATTTCATAATTACAGCTTTAACAACACAATGTTAATTGCAATGCAAAAGCCTGACGCTACGTTAGTGGTCGGATTCAAGGAATATACTTTGCCGAATAAACAGGGGGGACGATAATGCAGGATGTTATGAATGTTAATCAGAAAGAATATAAAATTGTGAAGTTATTAGGACATGGAAAAGGTGGTTATTCCTATTTGGCAGAACGGGAAGGTAAATTTTATGTGTTAAAACAGATACACCATGAGCCATGTGAATATTACTCATTTGGCAATAAAATCGAAGCAGAACAAAATGATTATAACAGACTGTTGCAGACAGGAATCAGAATTCCAAGAATGTTAGACATTGATGTAGCAAATGAAAGAATATTAAAAGAGTATATTGACTATGAATGTAACAATTACATGGATGAATGGAATTTTGAAAATTGGGGGATTAAGTACTGGTCTAAGACAACGGAATTTATTGATTATATGGAGCAGCATTAGTTATGTAACTCAAGATTTTGTTCAATCCAAATCTCTTATAATCCTCAAAACTTGTTGATTTTACACGAAAAAAACTATACTATAGATAGTACCTATTATTAGAGTCAGAGCGTAGAGCAGAAAAAGATACGAGGAAGTAATGATGAGAACAGAAGATAAAACAAGAATGACAGAGGGAAGCATTTCCAGAAAAATTATTTTATTTGCGATTCCGCTGTTTCTTGGAAATTTGTTTCAGCAATTGTATAACACGGCAGATTCACTGATCGTAGGAAATTATCTCGGCAGCAATGCGTTGGCGGCAGTCAGCTCATCCGGGAATCTGATTTTTCTGATGGTTGGATTTATCAATGGCATCGCAATGGGTGCAGGTGTTGTAATTGCCAGATATTATGGAGCGAAAGACAGGGCAAATCTGGAGAAATCAATCCACACAACGGTTGCGTTTGGAATTGCAGCAGGAATTGCATTGACAGTGATCGGCATGCTTTTAGCACCGAAGATCCTGGTGTTGATGGGAACACCCGCAGAGGTGCTTCCGGAATCTATCACCTATTTCCGCACTTATTTTGCAGGCTCTATCGGAGTGATCATGTACAATATTTTTGTAGGGATTTTGCAGTCGGTTGGAGACAGCAGACATCCGCTGATTTATCTGATCATTTCTTCCTGTATCAATGTGGTGCTGGATATTTTCTTTATTTCAGGATTGGGGATGGGAGTCGGTGCAGCCGCTTTGGCAACAGCGATTTCCCAATTTGTAAGTGCATTCTTATGTCTGATCCATCTTCTGAGAGCAAAAGAAGAATATAGGCTTCAGTTAAATAAAATCCGTTTTGACAGCCAGATGCTGTGGCAGATCATACAAAACGGTGTGCCGTCCGGTTTTCAGAATTCTGTGATCGCCATTGCGAATGTTTTTGTGCAGACAAATATCAATGCATTTGGGAAAATGGCGATGGCGGGATGTGGATCTTATTCCAAAATCGAAGGATTTGCGTTTCTGCCGGTGACCTGTTTTACGATGGCGCTGACCACTTTTGTCAGCCAGAACCTTGGTGCAAAGCAGTATGACCGTGCAAAAAAAGGAGCGAGATTTGGCGTTCTCTGTTCGATTATCATTGCAGAATTGATCGGAGTTGTGATTTATACAGCCGCACCGGTGCTTATTGCAGCCTTTAACAGTGAACCGGATGTAGTACATTATGGAGTTATGCAGTCGAGAACCATTGCATTGTTCTATTTTCTGCTGGCTTTTTCCCACTGCATCGCTGCGGTGCTTCGTGGTTCGGGAAATGCATCGGTTCCAATGATCGTCATGCTGTGTGTATGGTGTCTGTTCCGTGTAAGCTATATCACGGTTACGGTTCATTTTATCCCGGATATCCGCGTGATCTTCTGGGCGTATCCATTGACCTGGAGTATTAGTTCGGTCATTTTCCTTGCTTTATTTTTGCGTGGAAAATGGGTGTATGGGTTTGAAAAGAGAAAATAAGCAGCATATCCGGCGTAGGGGAAAAGCTTGACAATTTCAGCTTTACGTCTAAAATAATATCATATGAATTTGAATGAGACTGATGCATAAAAGAATGTATCAGTCTTATCTTATGCAGAGGAGAACCGGAATTTATGAAAAAAAGTGGAACCATGAAAAAAATGCTCACCTATTATAAACCTTACATGCGTGTGTTCTGGACAGACATGTTTTTTGCAACGCTCTCTGCGGCGGTTGCCCTGATCATTCCGCTGGTCGTGCGGTATGTGACCTACAATCTTGTGTACCGTGAGCCGGCAGAAATTTTGCATCAGGCAGCTTACATTGCCATTGGACTGTTTGCGCTGGTGGCGGTTGACTGTTACAGCAAATTCTACATTTGTAATTACGGACATGTGATGGGAGCGAAAATCGAGTATGACATGCGTGCGGAAATTTTCGCACATTACCAGAAACTGTCCTTTTCCTTTTATGATGACCAGAAAGTCGGACAGCTGATGAGCCGTATCACAACCGATCTTTTTGATATCAGCGAACTGATGCATCATGGACCTGAGAACATCATTCTGTCCGTGATCAAAATTGCCGGAGCACTGATCATTCTTGTGAACATCAACCCAATGCTCGCAGTTGCAGCCTTTGCAATTCTGCCGTTCATGCTGATCTATGCATTTGTCCTGAATAAAAAAATGCGTCTCGCATTCAAACAGAACCGTGTAAAAATCGCAGACATCAATGCGCAGATCGAGGATAACTTATCCGGTATCCGGGTGGTAAAATCTTTTGCCAATGAAGAGATTGAAAACCGTAAATTCAAACAAGGCAATGACGGTTTCCTTGCAGCCAAGAAAAACAGCTATTTTTACATGGGAAGTTATCAGGCAGGGCTTGGAGCGTTTACGACACTCATTCAGGTCAGTGTGATCCTGACAGGTACGGTGCTGATCGCAAAAGGCAGTGTGGATGTCAGCGACCTTGTCACATTTATGCTCTATATCAGTGTGTTTACGGATCCTGTCCGCACCCTCATTGATTTCACAGAGCAGTTCCAGAACGGTTATACCGGGTTTGAGCGTTTTCAGGAGATCCTCGCCATCTGTCCGGATATCGAGGACAAAAAAGATGCAGTGGAACTTAAGGATGTAAAGGGAGATATTACTTTTGAAAATGTTTCATTCCAGTATGAGGAAAACACGGAAAAAGTGTTGAATCATATCAGTTTAAATGTTCCGGCGGGGGCTTACATGGCATTAGTCGGTTCCTCCGGCGCAGGAAAAAGTACGCTCTGTTCCCTCATTCCACGTTTCTATGACGTGACGGGCGGCGCAGTAAAAATCGATGGAAAAGATGTCCGTGATCTCACCTTAAAGAGTCTGCGCGACCACATCGGCATTGTGCAGCAGGATGTGTATCTTTTTGTTGGAACTGTTTTTGATAATATCCGTTACGGAAAACCGGATGCGACAAGAGAGGAAGTCATCGAGGCAGCAAAAAACGCCAATGCGCATGAGTTTATCATGTCACTTCCAAACGGTTATGATACGGACATCGGACAGCGCGGGATCAAGCTTTCCGGCGGACAGAAGCAGCGATTGTCCATCGCAAGGGTTTTCCTTAAAAATCCACCGATCCTTATTTTTGATGAGGCAACCTCCGCACTTGACAATGAGAGTGAAAAAGTAGTACAGGATTCATTGGAGAAGCTTGCAAAAAACCGTACCACATTTGTAATTGCACACAGGCTTTCCACCATCAAAAACGCAGAGAAGATCATTGTTTTATCTGAGGATGGTATCGAAGAATCAGGAACACATGAAGAACTGATAGCCAGGAAGGGAACTTACGAAAAGCTTTACAATATGCAGTTCCACAAATAAAATGAAAGCAGCAGAAAAAGAGGAGAATTGATATGCCGGAACGTATCCGTAAAAAAAAGAAAATGTCATCGTTTGAGATGATCGCATTTGGATTTGCAGGTGTGATATTACTTGGAGCAATTATTTTAATGCTTCCGATCTCATCTTCTGCCGGAGTTGTGACACCGTTTGATAAGACTTTATTTACTGCGACATCAGCTGTCTGCGTGACAGGACTTGTGGTCGTGGATACAGGAAGCTACTGGTCGGCGTTTGGTCAGGCAGTAATCTTACTTCTGATCCAGACCGGCGGATTGGGAGTTATTACTGTGGTTGCATCTTTTTCAATGGTATCGGGGAGAAAGATCTCGTTAATGCAGCGGAGCACGATGCAGGATGCGATTTCAGCACCGAAAGTAGGTGGAATTGTCCGGCTTACAAAATTTATTTTACAGGGAACATTTCTGATCGAATTGATCGGTGCCATTCTCATGCTTCCTGTATTTTGCAAAGACTATGGATGGAAGGGAATCTGGATGTCAGTATTCCATTCGGTATCGGCTTTTTGCAATGCAGGTTTTGACATACTTGGAACGGCAGGGCAGACATTTCCATCTCTGACAGGATATATTGCCAATCCGCTGATCAATCTTGTAATCATGCTTTTGATCGTGATCGGTGGCATCGGATTTCTGACCTGGGATGATTTTTGCACAAACAAATGGAACTTGAAACGTTACCGTCTGCAGAGTAAGATTATCCTCGTTACCACCGCTGTTTTGATTTTACTGCCGGCTATTTTTTTCTTTCTGAGTGATTTCGCCGGATTTTCTATGGGAAAAAGAATACTGGCTTCTCTTTTTCAGTCGGTAACTCTTCGGACGGCAGGATTTAATACGGCAGATCTTGGTGCAATGAACGATTCTTCCAAAGCAATCATGACTTTGATGATGCTGATCGGTGGATCTCCGGGATCAACGGCAGGAGGTATGAAGACAACAACGATCGCAGTGCTGATACTGAATGCGTTTGCAACATTCGGAAGAGAACCGGAAACAGAGGTTTTTGGAAGAAGATTTGATAACACAGTGGTAAAAAATGCAGCAACGATCGCTATTTTGTATTTCTTCCTGTTTTTTGCAGGAGGAATTGCAATCAGTCAGATAGAACATGTTGCATTATCGGATTGTCTTTTTGAAACAGCATCGGCAGTGGGCACGGCAGGACTAACATTAGGGATCACAACGGAGCTTGGACTGGTATCACATCTGATATTGGTTGTTTTGATGTATCTTGGAAGAGTTGGCGGACTGACACTTATATATGCTGCAATTTCAGTAAAAATACAGAGCGGGGCAAAAAGACCGCTTGATAAAATAACTGTTGGATAAAGGAGAAAATTATAATGAAAAATATTTTGCTTATCGGACTCGGAAGATTTGGAAAGCATGTTGCATACCAGTTGAATGAGCTTGGACATGAAGTAATGGCTGTGGATGAGAATGAAAATCTTGTCAATGAAATTCTTCCGTATGTTACAGACGCACAGATCGGTGACAGTACCAATGAGAATTTTCTGGAGTCGCTTGGAATCAAAAATTATGATATTTGTTTTGTGACGATCGGAGGCAATTTCCAGAATTCCCTGGAGACAACTTCTCTTTTGAAAGAACTTGGCGCTAAAATGGTCATATCGCGTGCAGAGCGGGATGTACAGGCAAAGTTCCTGCTTCGCAACGGAGCAGACGAGGTCATTTATCCGGAAAAACAGATCGCCAACTGGGCAGCGATCCGCTATACGGCAGATCATATCCATGATTATATCGAAGTGGATGATTCACATGCTATTTTTGAGGTGGAGGTGCCGGGAGACTGGATCGGAAAAACAATCGGTGAACTGGATATCCGTAAAAAGTACAGCATCAGTATTCTGGCGATCAAAACAGACGGAAAGATGAATATGGCGATTGGCCCGGATATGGAATTAAGCAGTGAAGATACCCTTTTGGTTCTCGGTACATACAAGGATATGCAGAAGTGTTTTCGGATATAATGGATAAAAATAAACAGGGTATAAAATAATTATTAAAAATTGCACAAAATTTGCATTTTGTAAAATAATCGAGTAAAATAGGAATGTTCGGGCAGAAAGTGTGATCCGGACAGACAAAGATAATACAATGTAACCATGATAATCTGCATTCTGCATATTATCAAGACATAAAAAGGAGTGGATTTATTATGACAAAAATTGATATTATTTCCGGTTTCTTAGGAGCAGGAAAAACCACATTTATTAAAAAAATGATCGATGAGGTATTTAAGGGCGAGAAGATCGTTCTGATCGAGAATGAGTTCGGTGAAGTCGGAATCGACGGCGGTTTCTTAAAAGATGCAGGAATCCAGATCACCGAGATGAATTCCGGCTGTATCTGCTGCTCATTAGTAGGTGATTTCGGAAAGAATCTTCACGAAGTGATTGACAAATATCATCCGGACCGCATTCTGATCGAGCCATCTGGTGTCGGTAAGTTATCCGATGTTATGAAGTCTGTGATCGATATCGAGAAAGAGGAAGACGTTAAATTAAACGGACTCGTAACTGTCGTAAATGCTTTAAAAGCAAGCAAACAGATGAAAGCATTCGGTGAATTTTTTAATAATCAGATTGAATATGCTACAGTTGTTGTACTGAGCAGAAGCCAGAATGCAACACCTGAGCAGTTAGAACTTTGTGTAAAACAGATCCAGACATTGAATCCAAAGGCTGCAATCATCACAACAGCATGGGATGCAATCAAAGGCGAGCAGATCTTAAAAGTGATCGAGGGAGCAGATTCTCTTGAGATGAAACTGATGGCTGAGCAGCATGCCAAAGAAGAGGCAGAGGAGCATGAGCATGAACATCACCATCATGACCACGATCATGAAGACCACGATCATGAGCATGATCACGAACATCATCATGAACATGACGAGAACTGCACCTGCGGATGCCACGATCACGAAGAACATGAGCATGATCACGGCCACGACCATGAACACCATCACGATCATGAAGACCACGACCATGAGCACCATCATGAACATGACGAAAACTGCACCTGCGGATGCCATGACCATGAGCATCATCATCACCATCATGCAGATGAAGTGTTTACAAGCTGGGGAAAAGAGACGCCTCACAAATTCACGAAGGAAAAGATCGAGGATGTATTAAAGACTCTCTGCGAGACAGATGATTACGGAACAATCCTCCGTGCCAAGGGAATGGTAGAAGATGAGAATGGCACATGGATTTATTTTGACATGGTTCCGGGTGAATATGAGCTTCGTGACGGCGAGCCTGACTATACAGGAAGACTTTGTGTGATCGGCTGCAACATTGACGAACACAGATTAGAAGAGTTATTCGGAATTTAATAAGGGAGAATATATATGAACGAAATACCAGTATATTTATTTACCGGTTTTATGGACAGTGGAAAGACCTCCCTCATCAAAGACACCTTATTTGAGCAGGGTTTTGCAAAAGAGGGAAAAAGCCTTGTCATCTGCTGTGAAGACGGCGATGCAGAGTTTACGGATGAAGAACTTGAAAAAAATAATGTAAAACTTGTCATGGTAGACAGTGAGGCAGATTTTACAGAGGACTTTTTGAAAAAAGTAAATACCGAGTACCAGCCGGAGCAGGTATTCTTAGAGTACAACGGAACCTGGCAGATGGGAACACTCATGGATATGGAACTTCCAAAGTACTGGATGATCGTACAGCAGCTTGCCACGGTAGATGCAACGACTTTCGATATGTATCTTGCAAATATGCGTACAATGATCATGGAACAGCTTTTTTCCGCAGATGTCGTGATCTTCAATCGCTGTGATGACAGTACAGACAAAGGAAAATACCGCAGAAATGTCAAGGCATTAAACCGGAAAGCACAGCTTGTCTATGAGCGTGCGGACGGAACACTTGACGAGAGACCGGAGGAGTTACCGTTTGACATTACTGCGGATGAGATTGAAATTTCCGATGCAGATTATGCGATCTGGTATATGGATTGTCAGGACAATCCGAAAAAGTATGAGGGTAAGAAAGTTTCTTTCTTAGCACTTGTATACAATCCGGACAAACTGAAAAAAGGAATTATGGTTCCAGGACGTTTCGCAATGACCTGCTGTGTGGAGGATGTTACCTTTATCGGTTTCAAAACGAAATACGACAGGGAAGATGAAATACCTCACAAATCCTGGATCAATATCACAGCAGAAGTGCATGTGGAATTTGCAAAAGAGTACAAGGGAAAAGGACCTGTTCTTTATCCAATCTCAGTGACACCGGCAGAAAAACCGGAAGATGAACTTGTATACTTTTCATAAACATAAAAAAGGTGTTGACAAAGATACGTTAATGTATTAAAGTAACACCATAAAGAAAAACCGTTGAGAAAGAGTAGTAAGTAATCTGTTGATATTACAGAGAGCTGCAGGTGGTGGGATTGCAGTATGGATCATTTTACTGAATGGACTTTCGAGGGTGACCTGAACAACATACATGAAGCATACAGAGCCATGTATCAGCAGTAGGAGTCACCGGGAACCGAACCCGTTATCAATCAGGCGTGTATGATAGTACATGAGAGAGTGGACCGGATGGTCAAGATGAGTGGTACCGCGATAATAAGATTTTATTACCGTCTCAAGCAACAGCTTGAGACGGTTTTTTATGTAATAGGAAACTTCGTTTCCATTACATAAAAAACACTCCGTGAGGATCGCACTGCGGCGGATAAGAAACATGTCGCATATTGCGACCCGCCGCAGGCGGAGAATCTCGCAGGCGAGATTCTTTTTATACTTGCAAACAAAACCGCAATACATGATTCTTATAACTTTCAAAACGGATTTCTTTCAAAAACATTCTTAAAATTTGGAGGAAAAAATGATGAAGAGAAAAATGATGGCAGCAGTATTGACAATGGCAATGGCAGCAACAATGATCGGTGGATGTGGAAACAGCACAGACACATCCAATGCAGGAAACAGCACGAACACAACAGAGAACAGTGCAGACGCAACCGACACTGCACAGAATACTGCAGACAAAACCGTGTACAAAGTTGGGATCGTACAGTATGTAGATGATGCATCCTTAAACCAGATCGAGAAAGCAATTGAAGCAGAGCTGGATGCAAAAGGAGCAGAACTTGGTGTGACATTTGATTATGCAGATTACACCTATAATGGTCAGGCAGATTCCTCTACCTTAAATCAGATCGCAGCAGATCTTGTGGCAGAGGGCGTCGATGTGATCATTCCGATCGCAACGCCGGCAGCAATGATCATGCAGAACGCAACGGAAGATAATCAGATCCCGGTTGTATTTTCCGCAGTATCAGATCCGGTCGGAGCAGGACTTGTAGCAAGTGCAGATGCTCCGGGTGCCAATATTACAGGAACATCCGATGCAATTGATGTGGCACAGATCATGGATTTCATTTTGGCAGCGGATCCGGATGCAGCAAAAATCGGATTGCTGTATGATAAGAGCCAGGATTCTTCCGCAAGTGCTATTCAGGCGGCAAAAGATTACTGCGATGAACATGGGATTTCCTATGTAGAAAAAACAGGTACAACAACCGGTGAGATCCAGGCAGCAGCAGATTCCCTGGTAGCAGAAAAAGTAGACGCTATTTTTACACCACAGGACAACACTGTTATGACAGCAGAACTTGCGATTTTTGAAAAATTTGCAGACGCAGGTATCCCTCACTACACAAGTGCAGATTCCTTTGCTTTAAACGGAGCATTCTTAGGATACGGCGTCAACTATGAGACACTTGGAACAAAGACAGCAGACATGGTTGCAGACATTCTTGCAAACGGAGCAGATCCGGCCACAACACCGGTAGAAACATTAGACAGCGGTATCGTAACCGTAAATACAGAGATTGCAGAAAAAGTCGGAATCGATTATTCTATCTTTAAAGATATGTGTTCCGAATTGATCGAGACAGTAACAGCAGAGGAGTTTAATTAAGGTATGGGTTCCATTATTACATTATCAATTGTACAGAGTGCATTAGAACTTGGTTTTATCTATGCACTGGTCGCACTGGCATTATTTATATCCTTCAGTATTTTAAACATTGCGGATCTTTCGACCGATGGATGTTTTACATTGGGATGTGCCGTCTGTGCATCGGTGACACTTGCAGGTCATCCGATATTAGGATTATTTGCAGCGATGGCAGCTGGTGTCTGCTCCGGTTTTGTGACCGCTTTCTTACAAACAAAAATGGGGATTCAGTCCATTTTGGCGGGAATCATCGTAAATACCGGATTGTATACAATTAATATTGCAGTAATGGGATTCGCTTCCAACATGAACTTATTCAACTGTGAATCCGTTTTTACCTGGGCAAAAACAGCGATCGGTGGAACATGGTATAAACTGATCGTGGCTGCACTGATCGTTATCATTGTAGGAGTGCTGATCTCTTTCTTTTTAAATACAAGGCTTGGACTTTCCATCCGCGCAACCGGAGATAATCCGGATATGGTAAGAGCCTCCAGCATTAATACAAGTGCCATGATCACGATCGGACTTTGTGTTGCCAATGCCCTGACCGGTCTCTCCGGCGGACTGCTTGCGCAGTATCAGAAATCCTGTGATATCAATCTTGGAACCGGAATGGTAACAATCGCACTCGCCAGCCTGATCATTGGGGAATCTATCATTGGAAAAGGCGGTATGTTACAGCGTGTGACCGGCGTTATTTTAGGAAGCTGCCTGTATCGTTTTATCGTGGCAGTTGCCCTGAGATTAAATGTACCGGCAGAGTGTTTAAAACTTGTTTCTGCAATCATTGTAGCCGTGGCGATCGCATTCCCATATCTGAAAAAGCAGATGAATTTTTACCGGCAGAAACGTGCCGCAAAGGCTCAGAACCAGATATACGTTCAGGAGATTACGAAAAATGACAGCGAAGGAGGAGAAAGATAATGGCAGAGAAGAACGCAATGCTTGTGATGCGCGATGTCAGCAAAACTTTTAATCCGGGAACTGTCAATGAAAAATGTGCATTAAAAAATCTGAATCTCACCTTAAAGCAGGGGGATTTTGCAACGATCGTAGGAAGCAACGGAGCCGGAAAATCAACGCTGTTTAATGCGATAACAGGAGCCTTTTTTGCAGACAAAGGACTGATCATGCTGGATGGTGAGGACATTACCTATCAGAAAGAGCATGTCCGCAGTAAAGTGATTGGTCATTTGTTTCAGGATCCATTGAAGGGAACCGCACCACATATGACGATCGAGGAGAATATGGCGCTTGCCTACCTGCGCACGACTACTTCAAAGAATGCCTATTTCAGCCGGATTAAGGCAGCGGACAAGAAAAAATTCAGAGAGCAGCTCGCACTGCTTGACATGGGGTTAGAAGACCGTATGAAGCAGCCGGTCGGACTTTTGTCCGGTGGACAGCGTCAGGCACTCACACTTTTGATGGCAACGATGGTGACTCCTAAGATTTTGCTGCTGGATGAGCATACCGCAGCTTTAGACCCTGCCACCGCAGAGAAAGTACTGAACCTCACAAAAAAGATAGTGTCAGAGCAGAACATCACCTGCCTTATGGTCACGCACAACATGCATCAGGCGCTTGAACTTGGAAACCGTACCCTCATGATGGATTCGGGAAATATTGTGCTGGATGTTTCCGGGGAAGAACGGGAAAAGATGTCAGTGGATGATCTGTTAGAGCAGTTTGCAGTCCGTGCCGGAAAGGCATTGGATAATGACAGAATTCTGTTTTCCAAAGTGGAGGCATAATAGTGGTGTAGTAAGAATAGAAGCTATAAATAATTAGTATGTTTCAATTATATGAAAAAGCAATAAAACAAGGGAAAAGCCGTTGAAATCTAACGGCTTTTCCTTTATTATATAAAGTAATGCTAAAAAAATGTATATTTTCATAGGAGATTCGTGATTAAGGAAAACGATTACAGAGATGAAAAAGGCAGTGAGTATATACAAGGAGGAAAAACATGTATCCAATCGTTAGAAGAGAAAAACTGGCAGACAAGATCTATCTTATGGATGTCAAGGCTCCTCGTGTTGCGCAGTATTGCGAACCGGGACAGTTTGTGATTGTAAAAATTGATGAGGAAGGTGAACGTATTCCACTTACCATTTGTGATTACGACAGGGAAGAGGGAACGATCACGATCGTATTCCAGACCGTAGGAGCTTCCACAGAGCGTATGGTAAGCTTACAGGAAGGGGATGCTTTTGAAGATTTCGTTGGACCTCTGGGATGCCCATCGGATCTGATCCATGAAGATATCGAAGAATTAAAGAAAAAGAAAATTTTATTTGTTGCAGGTGGTGTTGGTACAGCTCCGGTTTATCCTCAGGTAAAATGGCTGCATGAGCACGGCGTTGACTGTGATGTTATCATGGGTTCCCGTAACAAAGATTTACTGATCTTAGAGGATGAGATGAAAAAAGTTGCCACAAACCTTTATGTGACAACGGATGATGGCTCGTACGGTTTCAAGGGAACCGGTACTGCACAGCTGCAGGAACTCTGGGATAATGGTAACCGTTATGACCACTGTGTGGCAATCGGACCAATGATCATGATGAAATTTGTCTGCAAACTGACAAAAGAATTAGGAATTCCAACGGTTGTTTCCATGAATCCGATCATGGTAGACGGAACCGGAATGTGTGGTGCATGTCGTCTGGTTGTCGGCGATGAAGTGAAATTTGCATGTGTAGACGGACCGGAGTTCGACGGACATCTGGTTGATTTTGATCAGGCGATGAGAAGACAGGCTCAGTACAAGACCGAAGAGGGAAGAGCAATGTTGAAATTACAGGAAGGTGCAACACATCACGGCGGATGTGGCAATTGTAACAGTTAAAAATCAGAAATTTGTCAGATCAGAGAGAATGCTGTCTGGTCAGTTACATAGAATCAGGAGGAAAAAATGGACGTATTAACTAGAGTTCCGGTTCGTGAGCAGGAGCCAGCCGTTCGTGCAGCGAACTTTGAAGAAGTATGTTTGGGATATAATGAAGAAGAAGCAATGGCAGAAGCTGCCCGTTGCTTAAACTGTAAAAATGCACAGTGTATGAAAGGATGTCCGGTATCTATCAATATTCCGGGATTTATCGCAGAAGTAAAAGAAGGTAATTTTGAGGCTGCTTATCATGTGATCAGTGAGTCTTCCGCACTTCCGGCAGTCTGTGGCCGTGTATGTCCACAGGAGACACAGTGTGAGGGAAAATGTATCCGTGGAATCAAAGGAGAGCCTGTAGCGATCGGTAAATTAGAGCGTTTTGTTGCGGACTGGGCAAGAGAACATGGCATTAAACCGAAAAAGGCAGAAAAGTTAAATGGACATAAAGTAGCAGTGATCGGCTCAGGCCCGGCAGGTCTTACCTGTGCAGGAGATCTTGCAAAGCTTGGTTATGATGTGACGATTTTCGAAGCATTACATCAGGCAGGTGGTGTGTTAGTTTATGGTATCCCTGAATTCCGTCTTCCAAAGCAGAAGGTTGTTGCCGCTGAAGTGGAAAACGTGAAAGCATTAGGGGTTAAGATTGAGACCAACGTTGTCATCGGTAAATCCGTTACAATTGATGAGTTGATGGACAACGAGGGCTTTGAGGCAGTTTTCATTGGTTCCGGTGCAGGACTTCCAAGATTTATGGGTATTCCTGGTGAGCAGGCAATGGGTGTATTCTCAGCCAATGAGTTCTTAACAAGAAATAACCTTATGAAAGCGTTCTTAGACAATTACGATACACCGATCAAAGCTGGTAAGAAAGTTATTGTAGTCGGCGGTGGTAACGTGGCAATGGACGCTGCAAGAACAGCAAGAAGACTTGGCGCAGAGGTACATATCGTATATCGTCGTGGTGAGGAAGAACTTCCGGCACGTAAAGAGGAAGTACACCACGCAAAAGAGGAGGGTATCATCTTTGATCTTCTCCAGAATCCAACCGAATTATTAGTGGATGAAAACGGTTGTGTAAAGGGTGCAAAAGTGATCAAAATGGAACTTGGCGAACCGGATGCTTCCGGAAGAAGAAGTCCGGTTGAGATTCCGGGCTCTGAATATGAGATCGAGGCAGATACTGTGATCATGTCACTTGGTACTTCTCCAAACCCTCTGATCTCATCCACTACAAAAGGTCTTGATATCAACCGCAGAAAATGCATTATTGCGGAAGAAGAGACCGGTGCAACTTCCAAAGAAGGTGTTTATGCCGGTGGTGACGCTGTGACAGGTGCAGCAACTGTTATCCTTGCGATGGGTGCCGGTAAAGCAGCAGCTAAGGGTATTCACGAATATCTCAGCAACAAATAAAAACAGACAGGACAGGGCAGGTGCTGAATGGATCATACATTTGGCACCTGTTTTTTTCTGTAAGTATTCCAAAGAAAACCCAAAGTTTTATTAATATTTTATGAAGAGGGTAGCAAAATTGCAGGGTTTATGTATATAATAGAACACGCTACGCAAGAAAGAAATACGAGAGAGGTTACCGATAGATGAAGGAGCAGAATCAGCGCCAGATACAGAATCAGACAGAATTAGACGAAAGAAGACTGAGACAGAAAAAGCTTGTACGGAAAAGAAAAATCGTTTTGAGTGTAATGCTTTTGACATCTTTTTTACTGGGATGTGTCTGTGGAAGATATTTTCCTGAGATCAAACTTGGAAAAACAGAAGAAGTGCTGGCATCAGCGCAGGATAACTCCGGTGAAGAGAAAAAAGAAAATCAAATTACAAATAACGTAGATAATGGAACAACAGCAGATGGAACGGAAAAAGAGGAACAGTCTGCTACAGAAACTGTCGAAGAACCGGCAGACAGCGAAGAAACGAATGATCCGTTTGCGGAGATTCCACAGGTTGTGTTATCAAAACCGGTAGATTATTCCTTAAATCAGGCAATCAGACAGTTAGAACAGATGGAAGCGTCAGATGAACGCTACGCACAGATTGTGGAAAATGCAGAGAAATATCCGGAAAAATTACTGATCAATCTGGCAAATAATCCGGAAATGATCGCATTTGTAGCTGATTACAAAGGGAATACAAGGGATTATGATAAAGCAGAACTGACAGAGAAAGAGTTACAGGAAGAATATCCGCTCTTTTTACAGTGGGATAAACGCTGGGGCTGCCTTGCATATGGGGATGACAGCAATGTCGCGATCAGCGGATGCGGTCCGACAACACTGGCGATGGCAGTAGTTGCGCTGACTGGAAACGAGGAGGCAACTCCGGCTGCAATCGCAAAATTTGCCATGCAGGAAGGTTACTATATGTCCGGCACAGGAACGATGTGGTCGCTTATGACAGAAGGGGCGGCAGCTTATGGTGTCCGCTCCGAGCAGATCAATATCAGCCAGATTGAGATCAAACAGCACTTAGATCAGGGAGACATCGTGATCTGCTCCGTGCGGCAGGGAGATTTCACTACAGGGGGACATTTTATCCTGCTCTATGATTATGATGATGAAGGATTTTCCATTAACGATCCGTTTTCTTTATACCGCAGTGGTCAGAAATGGGACTATGGAAAAATCAGAAGCCAGATCAAAGCTGTCTGGGCATTAAAAGCAAAATAAAGAACAATTAGCGATTGTTCAAATAGTTTAATAAAAAACAGGGCATACTAAAGCATCATAAAGTGAGATGGAGAGATGCAGAATGTGCCAGAATATGAGTGGACTGTCCACTGCTGAAGTGGAATTTCGGAAAAAGGCAGGGTTGTCGAATGAAAGCGTAGATTCTTCCACAAAGACAGTGGCACAGATCATCCGCTCAAATGTTGTAACTTATTATAATCTTATTTTTTTGATCATTACGATTCTTCTGATCGTGGTGGGGTCCTTTCGGGATCTTACTTTTTTACCTATAATTATTGCAAATATGTTGATCGGAATCATCCAGGAGCTGCGTTCCAAAAAAATCCTGGATGATCTTACAATATTAAACACACCGAAAATTACGGTCCGGCGGGATGGAAGTGAGCAGGAGGTTTTGGCGGATGAACTGGTGCAGGATGATGTGATAACGCTTTCGGCGGGTGGACAGATCCCGGCGGACGCACTGGTGTTATCCGGCAATATCACGGTCAATGAGGCTTTGATCACAGGGGAGGCCGATGAGATTATAAAAAAAGAGGGAGATCCGCTTTTCTCGGGGAGTTTTGTGATATCGGGAGAGTGCCTGGCAAAACTCGAAAAAGTGGGAAAAGATTCTTATATTTCAGGACTGATGTTACAGGCAACACAGACAAAAGAGGGCGAGCAGTCGGAGATGATCCGGGCGTTGAACCGCCTTGTGCAGACCGTGGGCGTGATCATCTTGCCGATCGGGGCGATCCTGTTTTTACAGCAATACTTTTTTTCCGGGGCAACGATGAAAGATAGTGTGACGGGCATGGTGGCGGCTATTCTCGGAATGATCCCGGAAGGCCTGTACCTTCTTGCAAGTGTGGCGATGGTGGTGTCGGTGATGAGGCTTGGAAAACAAAAGGTACTGATCCATGACATGAAATGTATCGAGACACTGGCGCGGGTAAATGTACTGTGTGTGGATAAGACCGGAACCATTACCGTGCCGGAAATGGAAGTGGCACAGTTTATCCTTGCAAAAGACCAGAACCTTGCAGCGAAAGAACAGGAAGCAGACCAGCAATCGGAAGACAAAAATAAAATTGCAAAGCTGCTCTCTGACTGTGTGCGTGCCCTGCCGTGCGACAATGCAACGATGGAGGCATTGCAGCAGTATTTTACGGAGCCGATGGAAAACAGTGCAGAAAAAATCGTCCCGTTTTCGTCTGCCACAAAATACAGCGGAGTGGTTCTGGCAGGAAAAGCTTATGTGGTCGGCGCACCGGAATTTGTGCTGCGGCAGGATTATGCGGCTGTTCAGGGAACAATCGAAGTATTTCTGGAAAAGGGATATCGTGTGCTTGTATTTGCAGAGTATGAGGGGAATCTGGATGGAAAAGAACTGACAGAAAATGCAACTCCCATTGCATTTATCCTGCTCAACAATGCAATTCGTGAGGGGGCAATGGATACATTCCGTTACTTTTCCAAGCGGGGAGTGGAAGTGAAAGTGATCTCCGGGGACAATCCGGTCACGGTATCGGAGATTGCAAAGAAAGCGGGAATCCGCCATGCGGAAAAACAGGTGGACGCAGCAACGTTGAAAACAGCGGAGGCAGTGCGGAAGGCAGCAAAAAAATACACGGTGTTCGGCAGGGTGACACCGGAGCAGAAACGTCTTCTGGTGCAGGCATTAAAAGAGCAGGGAAAGACCGTGGCAATGACCGGAGACGGCGTGAACGATATTCTTGCGTTAAAAGATGCAGACTGCAGCATTGCGATGGCATCAGGCAGTGAGGCGGCTTCGCATGTGGCACAGCTTGTGCTGATCGATAACGATTTCAATAAAATGCCGGCGGTTGTCATGGAAGGGCGGCGGGTGGTGAACAACATCGGGCGCACTGCCAGCCTTTATCTGGTCAAGAACATTTTCTCCATGCTCTTAGCCGTATTTTCCATGCTGTTTCTGATTGATTATCCGCTGGAGCCATCGCAGGTGTCGCTCATCAGTGTTTTTACGATCGGGATTCCGTCATTTTTTCTGGCGCTGGAGCAGAACCGGAATCAGATCCATGGGCATTTTCTTACCAATGTCCTGATCCAGGCGCTTCCGGCTGGGATTACAGATTTTATCGTGGTGAGCGGTCTGGTGATTTTCTGCAGGGAGTTCGGAGTGGAAAAAGAGTGCGTTTCCACGTCGTGCACGATCCTGATCGCAGTTGTCGGCTTCATGATCCTTTATCATATAGCAAAACCGATGACAACACCGCATGCGATCCTGATCGCAGCGATGGTCATCGGCTGGTTATTTTGTATGCTGTTTTTCAGTGAACTGTTTGCGATCACGGCGGTCACAGGAAAATGTGCAATGCTCATGATTGTGTTCGCAGTCATCACGGAGCCGGTGTTCCGGTATCTGATACAGCTTGTGGAGACTGTTCAGAAGTGGGGTGGAAAACTAAAATTTTAGTCCGATGAACCGGAATGTTTTTTCCGGCTCTGTTTTTCCCAGATAAAATACGTTACGATCAGAAGGATTCCGGTGAACAGCCATGTGATCGGGCTTGCCAGACGGACTGCCCAGTAACCGAACGGGTTTAAGGTGACGGCGATCACGATAATACGGCACACCATTTCCACAACACCGCTTAACATTGGAACAAGTCCGCGGTTTAAGCCCTGCAGGGCGTTCCGGTAAAGGAAAATCCATGCGAGCGGCAGCATGAAGAAACTGATGGTGTTCAGATACTGCATGGCATAGTCGAAAATTTCTTCAGAAGGATTGCTCACAAACCAGCTCACAATAAAACGTCCGCCGAATACGCAGATGGCAGAGGCAGCAAGCGAGATAAAAATGCAGATGAAAAATCCTTTGCGCATTCCCTCGTAGATACGTTTGTATTTTCCTGCGCCGAGGTTCTGACCGCAGTAGGTGGCAATCGCAGTGCCGAGTGTCGGCATGGTCTGGGTGGAGAGGTTTTCCACTTTGGAGGCGGCAGTGAAGGCAGCCACAACACTGGAACCGAAAATATTGACTGCACCCTGCAGGATCATGGTTCCGATAGCGGTGATGGAATAGTTGAGCGCCATCGGAATACCGATGGAAAGCATATTGAACACACCGTATCCGTCGAGATAGTAATCTTCCCGGCTGGTTTTTAAAATGTCGAATTTGCGGAACATATAAATAAAGCAAAGCAGTGCGGAGACACCCTGCGCAATGATCGTTGCATAGGCAGCGCCTGCGGTTCCAAGTTTTACGACGACGATCAAAAACAGGTCGAGCACAATATTTAAAAAGGAAGAGAGAATCAGGAAATACAGCGGTGTTTTGCTGTCGCCGATCCCTCTTAAAATACCGGCGGCAACGTTGTAGGACATCGTGAGCAGGATACCTGCGAAAATGACTTTAATATAAGAGTCTGCGAGTCCTAAGATATTGTCCGGTGTTTTCATTAAAATAAGAAACTGTCTGGAAGCTGCCACCGTAGGGATAGTCAGAAGTAACGATACAATGGCAGTCAGTATCAGGGAGAGTGCGACATAATGCTTTAACAGCTTGAAATCTTTTGCACCGAAGGCGTGGGAGACCATAACGCCAAATCCCTGCGCAATACCATTTGCAAATCCTAATACAAGGAACATCAGACATCCGGTAGAGCCTACCGCAGCCAGAGCATCCTCACCAAGATACTGCCCGACAATGATCGTATCCACCATGTTATAAAACTGCTGAAAAATATTTCCCAGTAAAACCGGAACGGAAAAAAGTAAGATCATTCTGAGCGGGCTTCCCATTGTCATGTCTTTTGTCATAATCTGTACTCCTTGATTTATAAAATAGTTAAAAATCTGTCCGTGTTTTTTAGCCTCAACACGCATATTCTTTACGTTTCAGCAACTTAGTATAAGGCATGGACCGCAAAAAGACAATGTTTATTTTTGCGAAAAAATATAAATTTTTTGTTTTCGCAAAAGAAAAGATTTTTTCGTGGGAAACTGTTATAATAAGAAAGCAATTATTTGCAAGTCACAGTAAAATCACGGAGTAAAATAATGCAGACAAACCTCGAATACTACAAAATTTTTTATTATGTATCCAAATACAACAGTATCTCCCTCGCAGCAGAGGCACTTTCCATCTCACAGCCGGCAGTCAGCCAGGCAGTCAAGCATTTAGAAAGTGATCTTTCCTGTGCTCTCTTTGTGCGGACATCCAAAGGCGTGCGCTTGACAAAAGAAGGCGGACTGCTTGCAGAATATGTGAGAAAAGGATATGAGACAATCCTCACCGGGGAGAAAAAACTCTCGGAGATGTTAAACTTAGATGCCGGAGAAATCTGTGTGGGTGCCAGTGACATGACATTGCAGTTTTATCTGCTTCCTTATCTGGAGACGTTCCATGATGCATTTCCGCAGATCAAAGTGACTGTGACGAATGCCCCGACACCGGAGACGTTGAAACATTTGCAGGACGGAAAAATTGATTTTGGGATCATCAGTACCCCGGTGAACAACAAATACGATTTTAAAATGACGCCTGTGCGCAAAATCCAGGATGTCTTTGTGGCGGGAAAAAAGTTTGAGTACTTAAAGGGTGGAAAATTAAGCTATAAAGAGCTTGAAAATCTTCCGGTGATGTGCTTAGAGGGCAGCACTTCCACAAGAAAATATGTGGAGGATTATCTGGCAGAGCGCGGCACATTTGTCCGGCCGGAATTTGAACTTGCGACAAGTGATATGCTCATCCAGTTTGCAGTGCGCAACCTCGGTGTTGCCAGTGTCGTGTCGGATTTCGCAGAAAAATACATTGAAAATGGAGAATTATTCATATTGAAATTTGACAAGGCGATACCGGAACGCGAGTTTTGCATTGTCTCAAACGAGCGTGCACCGATGTCGGCAGCGGCGGAAAAATTATACGATTTTCTGCTTGTTCCGTAGTGAAAATGTCAGAAAAAGTTCATCAAATCTTCATCATTCTTAATGGAATATCAATGGGATTGCGGGCAGGAATATGATAAATTTATATGCAGGATCAGGATATTTAGGGGGAAACGTAAATGATGCGTTTATTATCAATCGGGATAGATTGTGTCTCAGCTGCTATTTTTGTGATTCCTGCTTTGGCTATTTTGCAGTGTACAATCTACAGGAAATGGGAATTTAAACCATTTTGTGTAAAACTGATATTTGCATTTTATGCGATCGCAATGTTTTCAGTTGTGGGGGTTCCTGCGGTTGGAACATTTCAGATGGATTTTGGACTGAATCTTATACCGTTTGTAGACATTGTAAATAGTCCGTTTGCATATATGAAAAATACGATTTTGAATATCATTTTATTTATACCGATGGGATTTTTTGTACCTGCGGTCTGGAAGAATTACCGGTCTTTCAAAACTATGTTTTTCATGGGACTCGCGGTATCACTGGGGATTGAACTATTACAGATATTTACATTCAGGCTTACGGATATTGATGATCTGATCACCAATACGGCAGGAACTGTGCTGGGATATGAAATAAGCAGAAGATTTTCTTTTCCGTTCTCTTTAAAATCAGTGGATTCGAAAGGAATTTTGGTACGATATGAACCTGTCCTGATTCTGGCAGTTACGCTTTTGATTTCCATGTTTCTGAAACCAATGGTGTCTGATGGCATATGGAATATTGTGTTATCTGGTCCGTAGTGGGGAAAATGAGGAAATATAATAAACATTTATATCAAATATAATGAATATTAATTTTACTTATGACGTCACTTCGTGTATAATCATAAAGTAAAAACAGGAAAGTGTGATGGTTTTTACAGACCATCACTTTTTTTATGCAGGAGGAAAATCAAATGGTTACAGCAGTAGTAGGCGCTAACTGGGGCGACGAGGGAAAAGGAAAAATCACAGATATGCTTGCAGATGAAGCGGACATCGTTATCCGTTTTCAGGGCGGAGCAAATGCAGGTCACACCATCGTAAACAACTATGGTAAATTTGCATTACATACATTGCCATCCGGTGTATTCCACAGCCACATCACCAACATTATCGGAAACGGTGTCGCACTGGATATCCCGAAAGTAATGAGTGAGATCAAATCAATCACAGACCGCAATGTGCCTGCACCAAAAATCATGATTTCAGATAGAGCACAGATCGTTATGCCTTACCACGTTCTTTTCGATCAGTATGAAGAGGAGCGTCTTGGAAAGAATTCTTTCGGTTCTACCAAGTCCGGTATCGCACCATTTTATTCAGACAAATATGCAAAGATCGGTTTTCAGGTAAGTGAGTTATTCGATGAGGAATTATTGCAGGCAAAAGTAAAACGTACCTGCGAGACAAAGAACATTATGCTTGAGCATATGTATCACAAACCATTATTAAAAGAAGAAGAGTTATTAGCTACTTTGCATGAGTACAGAGACATGGTCGCTCCATATGTCGGAGATGTTTCTTTATTCTTAGACAAAGCGATTAAGGAAGGCAAAAAGATCTTATTGGAAGGCCAGCTTGGTACTTTAAAAGATCCGGATCACGGAATTTATCCAATGGTAACATCTTCCTCTACTTTAGCAGCATACGGTGCGATCGGAGCAGGCATCCCACCATATGAGATCAAGAAGATTGTAACAGTAAGTAAAGCATACTCTTCCGCAGTAGGAGCAGGAGCATTCGTTAGCGAGATCTTTGGAGACGAGGCAGACGAACTGAGAAGACGCGGCGGAGACGGCGGTGAATTCGGAGCAACAACCGGACGTCCAAGAAGAATGGGATGGTATGACTGTGTTGCAAGTAAGTATGGATGCCGTCTGCAGGGAACAACGGATGTAGCGCTTACCGTACTTGACGTATTAGGATACTTAGATGAGATCCCGGTATGTGTTGGATACGATATCGACGGAGAAGTAACCACAGACTTCCCTGTAACTGCAAAATTAGAGAAAGCAAAACCAGTATTCAAAAAACTTCCGGGATGGAAATGTGATATCCGTGGAATTAAGAAATACGAGGATCTTCCGGAAAACTGCAGAAATTACATTGAGTTCATTGAAGGACAGATCGGATACCCGATCACAATGGTTTCTAACGGACCAGGAAGAGAAGATATCATTTACCGCAATAAATAAAGAGACTGAGGCAGGCGTGCAGTGGCACCCTGCCTTTTGTGACAAAACATGGAGGATTGTATGGTAAAGAATATAATTTTAGATGTCGGGAAAGTTCTTGTGGCGTGGGAGCCGGAAGACGCAATGAAACAACTTGGATTTGATGATAAGACAGTGAAAGCAGTTGCGGATGCTACGGTCAATACTCCGGTCTGGCTTGAGACAGACCGTGGCGTCTGGTCAGATGAACAGATCCTACAGGCATTTTATGAGAAGGCACCGGAATATAAAAAAGAGATCGATCTGTTCTGGAATCATCTGGAACTGGCAATCACACAGTTTTCCTATACGAAAGAATGGATTTCCAATATGAAAAAAGAAGGCTTGCATGTGTATATTCTTTCTAACTATGGAGATTGGACTTATCAGAGAACGAAGGACAATGCGCTGGATTTCTTACTGTTGACAGACGGCGATATCTTTTCTTACAGTGTGAGACAGGTCAAACCGGATGTGGAAATCTATGAGACATTATTAAAAAAATATCAGCTCACAGCGGATGAGTGTGTATTTATCGATGACCGGATGGAAAATATCGAGGGAGCCGAAAAAGCCGGAATCCACGGAATCTGCTTTGAGACGATCGGGCAGGTGAAAGAGGATCTGAAGAAATACAATATATATGTTTAAATAGCAGGTACTTAAGAAGAGAAAAATCGTTGTTTCACAAAGTTATCACAATTTTTACCAAAATTAAACACATTTTTTCAATAAGATAATACTATCGAAAACCGACAGTTGCGAAATTCGTGAAAACAGACGGATTTCGCAATTTTCATGCAGCCGGAAGTAAGGAGGAAAAAATTGTGATCGAGATCAGCCATCTGGTAAAAAAATATGGCGACCATATTGCAGTGAATGATCTGACATTGACTGTGGAACCAGGAAAAATTTATGGATTTTTAGGACCAAACGGCGCCGGAAAATCCACCACGATGAACATTATTACAGGGTATTTAGGTGCAACCAGCGGAGAGGTAAAAATTAACGGATTTGATATTTTTGCACAGCCGGAAGAGGCAAAAAAATGTGTGGGATATCTGCCGGAGATCCCGCCTCTTTATGTGGATATGACAGTCAGGGAGTATCTGAACTTTGTGGCAGAGTTAAAGAAGCTCGAAAAAAGTCTGAGAAATAAATATGTGGAGGAGGCGATGGAGACGACCGGAATCACCGCACAGCAGTCAAGACTGATCCGTAACCTGTCAAAAGGCTACAGGCAGAGAGTCGGATTTGCACAGGCAGTGTTAGGGTATCCGGAGATTATCATTCTGGACGAACCGACGGTCGGACTTGATCCAAAACAGATCATCGAGATCCGTGACCTTATCAAAGAACTTGGCAAAAATCATACGGTTATTTTAAGTTCGCATATTTTGTCTGAAATATCTGCAGTGTGTGATCACATTTTCATTATTTCCAAGGGAAAATTAGTGGCAGGCGATTCCACGGAAAATCTGATGAAACAGATGTCCGGGGCGCAGGAGATCGAACTTCTGGTCAAAGGAGACAATGCGGCAGTGCAGGAGACATTTACCGGGATCGCAGAAGTTGAAAAATGCATTCCATTAGAGCAGAAGGACGAAGCGTGTGCACATCTGAATCTGATCGCAAAACCGGGAATGGATATCAGGGAACAGGTGTTTGACTCCTGCGTCAACCATGGATTTGTCATTCTGCAGATGAATCCCGTTTCAAAATCTCTTGAGGATGTGTTCCTTGAACTCACGGAAAAAGAGGGGACACAGAAGGAAGTTCTGCCGGAGAAAAAACTCCATTTTGTAAAGCCTCATTTTGGAAAAGAGAGTAAGGAGGACGGGAAATAATGTTTGCAATATTAAAAAGAGAAGTAAAAGCTTACTTTCAGACGGTGACAGGATGGTTGTTTATTGCAGCAGTTCTTGTACTCTATGGACTATATTTTTATGTTTACAATCTGCGCGCAGGCTATCCTTATATTTCTTACTCACTGTCGGCAATCGCATTTATCATGCTGATCACGGTACCGGTGCTGACTATGCGCAGTTTTGCGGAGGAACGCCACAGCAGAACAGACCAGTTGATCCTGACTGCACCGGTATCTGTGGGAAAAGTAGTATTGGGAAAATATCTCGCAATGGCTTCCGTATTTACCATAGATATGGTGATCATTGCGATCACACCATTGCTGTTAATGTCTTACGGAACGATCCCATTAGGGGAATCCTATGCAGCAGTGCTTGGATTCTGGCTGTACGGCTGCGCCTGCATTGCCGTTGGCATGTTTATTTCCTCATTGACCGAAAGCCAGGTGATTTCCGCAGTTTTGACATTTGTTGCATTATTTGCCGGCTATATGATGGGAAGCATCTGCAATCTGATCTCAGAGAGCGGGAATCTTCTGACAAAAATTTTAGGCTGCTACGATCTTTACACGCCGCTCGATAACTTTATGAATGGAACACTGGATGTAGCGGGAATTGTCTATTACGTAACGATCATTGCATTACTTTTGTTCCTGACAGGGCAGTCTGTTCAGAAACGCCGCTGGAGCATCAGTTCCAAAAAAATATCGACAGGTGTTTTTTCAACGGGAATGATCATTGCAATGGTGGCAGTGACTGTTGTTGTGAACCTGTTCGTGGCAGAACTTCCGGCAACATGGACATCCATTGATGTCACTTCAACGAAAATTTACTCCATCACAGATGATACGAAGGATTATCTGAAAGGTCTCGACGAGGACGTGACAATTTATGTGCTGGTGTCCGATGCATCAAAAGACACAAAGCTGGATGAGACATTACAGAGATATGAATCCCTGTCGGATCACATCAAAGTTTCCTATATCAATCCGGCTGCAAACCCGGCTTTTGCAGCACAGTATACAGACAGTTCTGTGACTTCCAACAGCATGATCGTTGTGAGCAGTGCAAGATCCAGAGTCATTGATTACAATGATGTGTATACCTATAGTTATGATTACAGCAGTTATTCCAGAAGCATTGATGGATATGATGCAGAGGGACAGCTTACAAGTGCAATCCAGTATGTGACCATGGATTCGACAGAACTTCCGGTGATCTATCAGGTGTCCGGACATGGGGAAACAGCTTTGACCGGTGGCTTTACAGAGGCAATTGAAAAAGCAAATATCACTTTATCTGACCTTGCATTATTAAAAGAGGATGCGGTTCCGGAAGATGCAGCAGCACTTATTATCAATGGACCGACGACTGATTTTTCGGAGGACGATGCCAACAAAGTGATCGATTATATCAATCAGGGTGGAAAAGTGCTGATCACCTGCAATTTCCAGGCACAAGGTTTGGAAAACTTCGAGTCGATCCTGTCAGCCTGCGGAATGGAGCGTGTTTCCGGCATTGTCATGGAAAATGATAAATCCTATTATTACAGCAATACACCGTATTACCTGCTTCCTGACGTAAATTCAAGTGCATATACAAGTTCCGTCAGCGGTTCATATATCTTTGCTCCATACAGCGAGGCAATCACCTATGGGGAAGATACAGATGATACAACTTATACAGCATTATTGGAGACGACAGATAAAGCAGTATCCAAGACAGATGCAGTAAATGCAACAACATCAGAGATGGAGGAGGGAGATGCTGCAGGACCATTTGCGGTTGCGGTTGCCATGGAAAAAACAATCGATGAAGATACAGTCGCAAAAGTAGTGGTCGCCGGATCTGTGGAAATGTTTGCAGACAGTGCAGACCAGATCGTTTCCGGAAATAACAGCGCAATGTTTACAGATATCATTGCCCAGATGGTTGGCGATTCTGATCTTGCAACAAGTGTGATCCCAACAAAAGATTACACGCTCAGCGCCATCACGGTGGATGCGGCGGCAGGGATTCTGTATGGGCTTGGTCTGATGATCGTGCTTCCGGTCATTATGATGATTCTTGGAATTGTGATATGGGCATCAAGAAGAAAAAAATAAAACAATAGATGATAGAAAATCAAGATTGGAGACAGATAGAATATGAAAAAACAGAAAATTCAGTTTATTGTAATTCTGATCGTGCTGGCAGTGCTTATCGCTGCCACCTTCGGAATGAAATGGTATAACAAAAATAAAGAGGAAGAGAAAACAGCGGAAGAAGAGGCTTCTACCATTTATATTTCCAAAGTGGACGTTGACACGATCACAGCATTTTCTTATGAGGTTGACCATGTGACGTATACTTTTACAAAGGATGGGGATACATGGACCTATGACGGAGACACATCACTGGATATGGATGAAGAAGCGATCGACAGCATGCTTGCAACACTGTCATCGCTGACAGCAATAGAAGAGATCAGTGATTATACAGATCTGAAAGAGTTTGGATTTGACCAGCCGGAAGATCTGATATCCTACACAACAAGTGAAGGGTCTGTTTCTCTTTTTGTAGGAAATAAAAATGATACTTTGAATGCATACTATATTATTTCAGCTGATGGAGGAAGCATTTATCTGACAGAAACGTCTCTTGCGGATGTTTTTTCCAAAACGATTGAGGAGCTGACAGTCACAGAGGATACAGAAAGCACGGAGAATGTTCAGAACACAGAAGAATAAATAAGATAAAAGCAGAATCAGCACCTGACAGAAAATTTGTTCAGGTGCTGATTTTTTTAATGCGCTGTAGTATCTTTCTCTTCGGAATCCTTTTTGATCAGTTTGTAAATAAAACTGTATGCCCAGATCAAAACAGGGATGATCACAGAAGCATAAATAGATGTCATGAGCATGTTCATAAAATTTTCGCTGGCAGAAACTGCACAGACGATAGTAGAAATATAAAGCCCAACCAGAACGATCACGCCGATGATTGCTAAAATTTGTTTTATTTTTTTCATATTTTGAATCCTTTCGGGAAAATTGTAATAAACTATGGTACAATCATCGTATAGGAAAAAAACAGTTTCGTCAATAAAATTGTAGAAGAAAAGGCAGGTAAATCGGGTGGCATATGAAAAGCTTTTGAATGAAATTTATGCGGCAGTATCATTGAAATATCTGTGGAAGGAATATGAGCCGTATTTTGTGAAAAGTGAATCACCGGACTGGATTAATCCAAACATGGATTTCGGGCTGGAAGTCAGTCAGGCACTTTTGCCGGATGACGGGCAGGAGGAGAGTTTTATCGAAAAATATCTTGGTTGCCGGAAAGAGGAACTACCTTCTTTGGCGTTTGATAAATATGGAGAGCGGTTGAATTTTTACAATGGAAGGTTCTGGGCGATTCTGCCAGATAATACTGTGCAGCAGGATTATCTTTCCAAGGCGAAATATCGTTTTGACCGCAAACTGGAAAAACTAAATGCAAATTATATCCATAAGCACTACAATGGTTTGTATCTTTTTCTACATCCGACCGACGAGAATGATATTGATGCAGGTGCACTGTTTGAATATATGAGATATACACAGGAAAAGAAAAAAATGCGATTTGACAGGGTATTTTTAAATTGTGTCAAAACCATTTATGTCTGCAATTACGAAAACAATACGATTGAGCCGATTGTGCTGCCGCCAAATGCGGAAAACTTTTTGAACACGGAGGCGGAGTACTTACGCAATTGCTGTGACTGGAAGGATGGGACAGCGCTGGAGATGAAGCGTAGCGATGAGAGCTTTTAAATGAGTGTAGAAATATGATTGGAGGAAAATTGAATGAACAGTATCTTTCGCAGAGTAAGTATCAGAAAATATCAGGAAAAGAAAATTGAGCAGGAAAAAGTGGAACAACTGCTTCGAGCTGCAATGGCAGCGCCGTCTGCATGCAACCAGCAGCCGTGAGGAGCTGGCTCTTCCATTTCAATCATTCAGTCAAAATGCAAAAGAGCAGGAAAAGTTAAAAGTTTCCTTGACTTTCCCCACCCAGCCCCTTACAATAAACCTATCTTTTTTATCAAATCAAAGTTACAAAACATGCTAACGTAACTAAAAAATCCATCACCACATCGGTGGATCATTCAGCAGGAGAAAATGACAGACACAAAATTAGAACAGTAACTAAAAAATCCATGCAAACAGTCTTGAAGAATCTTGAGGGGTTCTATATAATAAACATAGATCATTCGGAAAGCCTGTTTGTATACCATAAAAGCAGGAGGTCAAATGACCAGGAAAAAACAAAAGACCAGGAAAACACAAAAGAACAGGAAAAAACAACAGACATTAGAAGAAAAGATAGAACAGGTCAAAAATTTCAGACCTATCGATGATACGTTTTTTGAAGTACTGGCAGATGATATTGGCGTATGTCAGGAGATGCTGCGTATCATTTTAGAAGATGAGAAACTCATCGTAAAAGACGTTATCGTACAGAGCAGTGAGAGAAACCTGTATGGGCGATCTGTCCGTCTGGATGCACTCTGTATCCTTGGAAATGGGAAAAAGTGTAACGTGGAAGTGCAGCGTTCTAACAAGGATCACCATTTAAAAAGAGTGCGGTTCAATGCATCGGTCATCACGGTGCGGGACTCGCAGACGGATGATAAATTTGAGGAGACGATCGATCTGATCGTTGTGTATATTTCCGAGTTCGATATCTTTAAATGTGGCAGGGTGATCTATCACGTGGACAGCGTGATCCGGGAAACACAGGAAAAAGTAGACGACGGATTGGAGCGTGTATTCGTCAATACTGCAGTAAAAGACGGAACAACTATCTCAGAATACATGGACTGTTTTCTGCAAAAAGAGATAGATAATGCCAAATTTCCAAAATTAACCAACCGTGTGCATTATCTGAAACATGAAGAGGGAGGTGTAAACGCAGTGTGTGAAATAATGAGAAAATATTCAGAAGAAGTCGCAGAAAAAGCATATCAGCAGGGCGAGGAAGCCGGCAAAGAAATCGGCAAAGAAATCGGCAAAGAAATCGGTCAACGCCAGGCAAACATTGCCGCCATCAAAAACATGATCATCCGCTTTCATGCAACGAAGGAAGTCATTTTGGAAGATTACACCGAGTCCGAATACAACACCGCCATCGCCGAACTCGAGTCCGAATCCAGATAACCCCAGATCAAAACAAACCAACCCCAAAACCACCCATCACAGAGCCAGCCCATCAGGAGCTGGCTCTTTCCACATCATAAAACCCATACCACATCATAAAACCCATTCCGCCACCACTTGGAACATATTAATTGCTATAATAAAAACGCAAGAATAAATTGCATATATAAATAATAAATATAATTATAATGTATATAAAATCAATAAAAAGAAAAAAATATTGCATTATCATAAAATAAACGATACTATATAAGTGAGATGATAAAGAAAGGTTGCATCGATATGAAGATTCAAGCTGTATTTATAGATGGATTTAAGAACTTAGCAAATGTAAGAATATCTTTTAATAATATTACAACACTTGTTGCATTAAATGATTTTGGAAAATCAAATGTACTTTCAGGTATTGATTTTGGATTGAGTTTTATGAAAGCATCGATAGAAGATAAAAAGGATATGATGTCCAATTCCCAACTGATTCCCGGTAATTGTAATTTGATTGGAAGAAATTATAAATATGAGATGGAGGTAGCAGCAGATATTGATGGCAGGGAATACTTGGTGCAGTATGGCTATGAGTTTGAATGGAAAGATACCGATGGTAAAGAGCCAGGAATAATATCAGAATTTTTGAGAGTCAAACTTAATGAAAAAGGACAAAAGTATGCCCAGCTAATCAATAGAACTGCTCATACAGCATTCTATAAGAGTTCGGAGACGGGAAGATGTTCATCAATAATTAAGGTTGGGGAGACAGAATTAGTTGTGAACAAGTTAAGAGCCTATGATGAATTATATTATGCCCTGATTATTACAAAGCTTAATGGAATAAAAATAAATATGGGAAACAATCTGGAGGCTAAGAGCTTCTGTCAGTCAGATTCTGTTATTCGGAAAGGTTTCGACAATGCGTCGATAAATGAGGATAATCTGCCACAAGTTATATATAGGCTGAAAAGCCAGTATTCAGATAAATTTGCATTATTAAAAGAGGCTTATATTCAGTTATTTCCTGAATTTGAGGAGATTATTGTAAAAGATTTTCAGTTAAATGTAGAAGAAGATCACCAGCTTCGGGAGAATGCACCGTTTCAATTTACGATTGCTGTCTATGCATTATTTGTTAAGAGAAAGGGGCTGGTGAATCTGGTAAACTTTTCTACGATATCAGATGGTGCAAGGCGGGTTTTTATGATATTGACCAAAATTATTACAGCCAGTGTCAGTAATATTTCATTGATAGCGATCGAGGAGCCGGACAACTCTGTATATTCTGGCTTGTTCGGGGCGTATATCAGGATGATTCGTGAGCTGTCAGCTGGTTGTAAAGTTATCATTACAAGTCATTCACCGTACTTTGTCAGCTGTCTTGATCCTTCTGGAATTTATGTCGGGATAAATAGAAAGGCTGGAGTAGCGGAGTTTTTTCCGTTTAAGAAGTCAGGGCAGAAACAGCTGGTAAATGATGCAGATAGTTTAGATTTGCGAATGGGGGAGTATCTGTTTTCAATGCTTGCAGATTCTGAAAGTAATATAAGGGATTATTTGGAATGGGACAATGAATAAATGCTATATCAAAGGAGAAAATCAACATGGTGGATAATGATTACACATTGGAAGGCAGGTTTGAAATTGCCAATGAGAACATGAAACAGGAGATGAATGAGCTTATCATACAGATACTGTATAAGACAGGAATCAGAAAGACCACGACTGTAATGATCAATGGTCGGGAGTTCGATGCAGTTGAACAGACATATCCGGATGAAAATGGAATCATTTATTTCGATTATTCTGTATTTGAAAAAAGGATAAGAAGAGGAAACTATTATAATTGTCATACTTGTGAATTGGTAACGGAAGATCGCGGAGAAAATGAATTTGGTCTGGTCATGAACATGATAATAATAATATTAGAGTCCTATTCGGACAGTCCGTGTTACCTGATGCATAAAGGTAATCTATTTAACATCCTGGGGTACGTTGATCTGGTAGAAAGCTTAACAGGAAAGGTTTTAACCTTTAAAAACAGAGACAATATTGGAAAAATAAAAGGAATACCGGTAGACAGGCATTTGCTTTATAAATGCATTCTTCGTGATGATGAAGATGAACTTCTGGGATTTTGGGATTCTGAAACCATATTGCTTTCAGACCAAAGAAAAGAGGAAATATCCGAATGGAGTGACAGGTATAAAAGTTTGAAAGATGATGATGTGAAGTCTTTTGATATGGAAGCTGTGCTGGCGAAAGCGATAGCAATCATGTCTTTGGAGTGGGAATGCAGATATGTGAATAAGGATATGATAGATGAGTTCATCGGAAATAAAGAAGTATCATCTTATAAAAAAGCGGTTTATCTGTTACAGAAACTACTTGAGGAAGATATGGAGATGTTTGGAGAATTTACGAAAACACAGGTGTTGGAATGGATTTTGTATGAGATAGATCCGGAGGAAAAAGAAAGCAGCTATTCCGCGTATATGAGTCTGCTTGGAAATAAGAAGTACAGAAAAGAATTTATGGGATTTTAATGGAGGATAATATGGGGACTTTTTGTGATTATAATGGAAACATGACAATTCCGGACGAATTCAAAGACGAATTTAATGAGAATATGATAAAAATTCTTCAGAGGGGCGGAATGATGCAGTTTGAAAATGTACACATGTATGGGAAGGAAATTCACCTGATCCGTCCGGTTGAGTGCGATGAGGAAGGGAAAGCATACTTTTCTTTTAATTACTTTGAGGATGACTTATGGGAAAGTGTGTTATTCAATTCCAGGACGCAAGTCCTGAGAAGTGGCAAAATAGGAAACAACGAATTTAACAGAGTCATGTGTGCAGCTTATCTCTTATATGAATTATATGGAATGGATTATGGGTATGTTGACAGGAATGGGGATTTTATAGATCCGGTACGCTGCATAGCATGGATCAATCATGTTCTTGACAAAGATTTTACTGCCGAAAAACGATTTAATCTCTGGAAATATTATGAGAGTTATTACTTTACGGAAATAGAACAGGATCATTATGACAGGGCATATCCGAAAACGGTGTTTGGTATTATTCCAGAAGAATTAAGAGGTGGAATGGGAGGCAGAGATCTGGCAGATATCTATTATATTGTATATGGAACAGGGGATATGGGGATGGATGAAGCCAGCAGCGGATCATATCCGTATGAGATAATGTGTGTAAAAAAAGAATTACAGAAATTCTCTGAAACATACTGGTTTGACAGAAAAAAGCGTTTATATGAATTGTTGAAGCTTCCGTATGATGAGAGACAGGGGATTGCCTGTCAAAAATATGGCAGACTGGCGGAAATGACACTGAGAATGCCAGCCAGAGTATTTGTGTACCTTTTTGCAGAGATACAAGGATTTGATTTCTGGACAGAATGGCATGAAGTGCATGGAGAGTTTTATGTGGATGAAATTACTAAAAACTATGTTGGTGAGTCGGTCGTAAAAAAGAGAGAAGAAATAAGAAACACACAGATTGGAAAGTTGAAAACAAAAGATTTTTTGAAAAATAATGGCTGCTTTACATTTTATAATACACCGGAGGAACTTAAGGATAAACCTGACTATTATCTTTCCGATGATGATTTAATGTACTGGTGGGATGGAACAGATACCGTACAGTTATCAATACGGATGGTCGAGACCTTGACCAGGTGGTCCGCAGAATTGAAGAAATTTGAGACGGAAATAAACCGGGACGAAATAGAAGATTACGATATGTTGAAAAGTTTGTTGGAATTATTGGATAGGGCAAATCATGAGTATAGAGACATATATGCATTTCAAAATATGTTTTATGAGTTTGCGCAAAACAATAAAGATATTCATTATTTTGCGGCGATAAAGTTATTTGAGAAAATACTTGATGAAAACTGGGAGACAGGTAAAATTATTCAGTCAGTAGAATCATGGAGTACGGCTTCTAAAAATGTTATCTGTAATGAAGGCAGAATAACTGTCAAACGTTATCTGAGTGTGCTGTCAAATAAGAAGCTTAGAGAGAAGTGTTTTGGATTCTGATGGGCCTCCTGCCAATTTCTTCCGGATATAGGCTGGATTTAGTTGTAAAATTTCTGGTAGTTCACATAAAAATGCCAAAACTAAATGTGAATATGTTAGCTTTGTTTTTTTATTTAAAGATATTGAAAAAATGTCACGAAAATTATATAATAATCGTGACAAAAAAGGAGAGCATTGCTATGGCAAATGGAATATATATCGAAATAAAAAAAAGAATACTGGATGCAGAAGAAGGCTCAATATTTGTAACATCAGATTTTGCCGATATTGCTACAACAACAACTGTAAGAAAATGCCTTGGAAGGCAGGTTGAAGAGAAAAACATCCGCAGAATTATTGACGGAGTTTATGAAAAGCCTGTATATAGCAATTTGCTGAGGGAATATGTTCCGGCTAATCCTGAAAAAGTTGCGTATGCTATTGCAAGAGGATTTCATTGGACCATTGCGCCATGTGGAGACGCAGCATTAAATAAATTAGGACTATCAACGCAGGTTCCGGTTGTCTGGTCCTATATCAGTGACGGTCCATATAGAAAGTTTTCTTGGGATAATATCACGTTGTCTTTTAAGCATCGTGCAAATCGTGAAATTTCATATATGTCTGAGACAACCACTTTGGTTGTTGAGGCATTAAAGACATTGGGGAAGGACCGTGTTGATGACGGTATTATTTTGAGTTTGAGAAATAGATTGCCTAGAGAAGAGAAGAAAAAGATGTTAGTGGAAGCAACTGGTGTAAGCGAATGGATATATACAGTAATCAGAAAGGTGTGTGCTGAATAATGAAAGAAGTTGCGAAATTACAGATAAAAGACAGAATGGAATTATTTCAGGCAACGGCAATATCCATGGGAATGCAGCCGAATGTAATAGAGAAAGACTTTTGGGTATGTTTTATGTTGGACCATTAGCAGAATGGATGCCATCTCATGAGACAATCGTAACTCCATTTGCAGCCGAAAAATATCCGGATATTTTTTCACAAAAAGATACATCGGTTTTGACCATTGATGTTGAGAGAACTTTCTGGGAAAAACTCACCATATTACATAAAATTGCAAATTTCCCAGAGGGAAAGCCGTTGCCTGCCAGATATGCAAGACATCTATATGATGTGTATAATATGGGCAATTCATGGGTAAAGGAAAGAGCATTTAAACGAAAAGAGTTGTTAGAAAAAGATGTGGTATTTAAGCAGAAATTTTATTATGTCAAAGGAGCACATTATGAAACTGCAACATTGAGCAGTATTGAACTTCTGCCCAAAGAAGCGGTACTCAATGCGTTGAAAGAGGACTATCAGGCAATGAGGAATATGATATATGGGAATATACCGGAGTTTGAAGAGATTCTTGAGTTCCTTGAAAAGTTGCAGGAAGAAGTACATGGGCTTGTAGTAACTTGATAGCTTGATGTAAGTGAAACAGCCAGAAATTTGTTAAGATAAATTCTGGCTGTTTGCTTTATCTATTTTCAGATCTGGATGCGGACGTATCACTCAAAAAATTTTCTATTTCATATGATGATGGTATTCCCAAGAAGAATGCCAATTGCAAATAGAAATCTCTATCTTTTACAAACTTTCTATTTTTTGTGGATTTGTAGTCAAACCAAGACGTATCAGTAAGAGCTTTTGATTTTAAGTATGTTGTAAAGGTTACTTTTTTATTATCCTTTATTATAAAATAATCTCTAAAGTTAATACTTTGATTGTTATTGGCTGCATAAATGTTGTTTGTAAGTTTTTGTAAGGCGTCTAATCTTTCTTTATTATTTTTCTTTGCCTTAAGCATTTTGTTCATATCTTCAATATCATATCCCACCAAATCATAATTGACATAATAGTAGAATTTTTCACGGAGTTTTACTAAATCAACAACTTTAGAAATAAATTCATTTTGTATAGATTCAATAGAGAACTTAGATTTATGTATAGTGGTGATATTTTTTTCATCATATAAAGATACTAATTTTTTATATAGGGTTGTATATTCATCAATCATAGCAATACGCTTGAGAATAGTCCTATTGTAGATTTTTCTTTTGTTGTTACTATCATTGAGAGATTCATATTCATTGGCATATCCATATTTATTTAGAAAAGTATTTAAATCCATAATGCCTATAGTTAAATCTTCGATATAGCCTTTGTAATCGCCCCAAAAAGCATTTCTAATCTCATATGGGAGAATGGTTATACCAACCTATGGAAAATGGCATATTAGCCAATCTAAAGGCTTGTAGAACGAATCTATAATCATCTTCATGAAGAAAGGAAGAAGAGTAGATATGGTTCATCAGCATATCAATTTCTTTTAAATCATTATTATAAACAGCTTTGCAAGTATCTTCATTAATATCAAAGAAAGTATCTAAAATTTCTAATTTTGTCATAACAACACATCCTAAGTGATTTTTTTACAGTATAGCATAAAAGAAAATATATATTAAGAAATTTTTATTTGCATTTTTTAATTTGGACATTATAATTATAAATGATATGTTTTATTTAAATGAAAATGAATCATATTGAAAAATATTTGTAATTACTTGTTGTATTGTGCAAATGACACAAAAATGGGTAGAAAATAGATTTGATTTTAAGGTTGCAAAATTTGCAAAGTTGTATATAATAGAAGTAGGAATACAAAAAGTATTATTGTATATGCTATATTATGTCGGGTATGAGACTTTAAATCATGCCGAGTGGTCGGGTTGGAGACCTAAAACCCATCCGAGTGTAGAGTAAACTACTAAAAATCTTGAAAGGGATGATTTTATCATCCCTTTTTTTAACATAGGAAGGAATTATTATGTGTACAATACCCTTTAAAGAAAGAGTTAAAAATATTGCTATTGAAAATGCTCCTTTGTATGAAGAAAATTTTATAAAATATGAATATCTTGTGTGTTCAGAGGCATTTGAACAAAAGTATCATATTATAAAGGCAGATAAAGGAAACTATTTACACTTAATAGGAATACATACAACTTTAACACCAGATGATTTTTTTGATAAATGTGTGGCAGTTGGAGAAGAGCAACTTACAGAAGATGATTTTGATTTTAATAAACCTGGTAAGTCTGAAAAATCAGTTAAAGGTTCTGTTAGAGAAAAAATAGTTGCATTACCCAATACGGTGAATTTATTTAATCAAAAATTATTAGCAGAAGATAACTTTAAAAAGAATAAAGTGAATTGTGCGTTTGCGACTACTGATAACAGTCTTACATTGGGATTTGTAAGTGCAGGTAGACCAAAATCATTATTAAAAGGAAATGAGCTGGACAAGAGCAAACAAAAAGAAGTTGATTTGATTTTTAGAAAATTGAGGAGTAGTGATTTACCATATAATGAAATAATATATGGAAATAAACAGAGCATTAGCAAATATCAAAGTGTAATAGATGGTTTAGTGGATATTGATTTTTTCCATGAATAATGAAGTATCAACAATAACTAAAAAGAAAGCATTGGATTGTTGCCAATACTTTCTTATAAATTGTATTTCTCTCGAAGAGGGTAGAAAATGTATTTAACTGATATGTTTTCCCAATATTGTTTTGGAATTCTATAGTTTTTGAAAAAACTATTTCTTTTATTATAATCTTTTTTCTCTTGAGTTACATAGTCAAAATAATGTTCAGATTCTTTGTTCTTTAAATAAATAATATTATTTTCATCACTCATAAAAACATAGAGAGTTATTTCAGGGCAAAATCCCAGGTATCTTTCTAACATTAACCATATACAAATGATATTTTCATAAATCTTTTTCAAACTCATGTTGTTGCATTTATCTATTAAACCAATATTAATATGATTATCGGAAGATACAGTTCCAAGGAAGAAGAAACCAGCAGCAACCATATTAAAGAGTGAATAGTAATTTTTCTTGATTTCTTTTGGAGATTTTTCTACATCTTTTTCACACTCTAATTGTTCCTTAATATTAGCATAATTGGAATAATCATCTTCAATTTTATAATTTAGAAAATTTATTTGGAAATTATATAATTCTGCAATTGATTTATAATAGTCATTCATAAAAGGAGAAAAGACAGGAATTCCATTTATAATATTTTTCTCGAATATAATTTATTGGCTTTTCTTAAGCAAAGGTAGCCGTTTACTGTGTTTAATTACTTTAGCTAACAGGAGGAGCAGCTTATGCGTAATAAGAGAAGAACAGACGAAGAATGGCTGTCATTGATTCAGCAATCCCAAGACCAAACCCGCCCATCACAGAGCCAGCCCGTCAGGAGCTGGCTCTTTCACTACAGCCCCTCCTGCCAATTTCTTCCAATTCCCCCATCCCGATTGTCCTCATCAAAATCACCCGTTATACTGTAACTACCCCCGGTTTCCCCGGAGATACGTGGGAAGAAAATCAGAACAGCATGAGAGGAAACAACATGAGGACAATTGACAAAAATACCATACAATCCTATCAAGATCATATTTATACACAGGAAAAATCCCAGAATACCATCGACAAATACATCCGCGACATCCACACCTTCACCGCCTGGCTGGAAGCGCAGGAACAGAAAGACATTACCAAAGAATGCGTGATCCGCTACAAAAAACATCTCGAAGCCAAATACATGCCGTCAAGTGCAAACAGCATGCTCATCGCCTTAAACGGCTTCTTCGGATACACAGGCTGGCACGACTGTTTCGTCACGATCTTCAAGACCCAGCCAAACCACATCTATGCGCAGGAAAAAGAGATGACGCGCGCCGAATACGAAAAACTCATCGCAATTGCAAAAGAGAATGGCAACCTCCGCCTTGCCATGATCATCGAGATCATCGGCAGCACCGGCATGCGCATCAGTGAACTTGCATCGGTCACGGTGGAGGCAGTGGGCACCGGAAAGATCAGTATATCCTGCAAAGGAAAACACCGCGAGATCTATCTCGTACACAAACTGAAAATGAAACTGCTCGACTACTGCAAAAAGCAAGGTATCAGAAGCGGCGCAGTCTTCATCACAAAAAACGGAAACCCGGTAGACCGCAGCAACATCTGGACGGAAATGAAAAAAAACGCCGAAAAAGCAGGCGTTGCACTGGAGAAAGCATTTCCGCATAACCTCCGCCATTTCTTTGCACGCGTCTACTACAGCATACATAAAAACATCAGCCAGCTTGCGGATATCCTTGGACACAGCAGCATCAATACCACAAGGATCTACTTAGCGACCACAGAGGAAGACCATGTCAAAAAATTGGAGCGTCTGGATCTGGTCGTCTGAACGACAGAAATAAAAAGACACAACATAATGTAGATTATGTTGTGAATGCATTCAGATGAAAGTATGGTAATTATTACCAATAACTTCCAAGTACTATTTTTTTATCAAAAAATCCGATAAACGTCAATAGTCTGATGCTAAAATTCGACAAAAAATCCCACTTTTTGTAAAAGAAGCACTAATTTCATAGTACTTCTCTAGGATAGTGTTGCCATTTTTGCACAAAAATAAGACCAGACTTCTGTAAACGCCTGATTTTTCAGTGTTTCACGGTTTTACAGCTGAAAATCTTGTTTTTCTAATTCCACTACATTCGTAGATAACTGCTAAAAACCAGAAATTTTATAAATCTGTCCAAAATCCCGGTGCAACCGGGCAAAGGAGCTATCCCTTCGCACAACATAATCTACATTATGTTGTGGAGCTTTTTTATGTAATAAAAATTAAGGAGGAAACCTATGAGAAGGACGAAAGCAAACCGTGCATTGACATTTGTGATGGCAGCCGCACTGCTCATCGGATCGATCCACGGCGTAGGTGCAAAAGAGCAGAGCAAAGCCTATGAAGCACCGGAACTGACACTGGTGCAAGGTGCATCAGACTATGACCTGACGGAAGGGATCACGTATGACAGTGAAAAATATACCCTGTCCGTCACTGACACAGGAAACTTTGACATCAATGTGGCAGGAGATTATGAGATCTCATACGCACTGACGGGAAAGGCAGAAGAGGCGGATCAGACACCGGAAGGGGATGACCAGACTTCTGATACAGATACCGCAGATCAGGACAAACCAGACCAGCCGGCAGATGAGGAAAAACCAGCAGATCAGGATGAAACGGACAGTGCAAAAGACCCGATAGACAGCGGAAATGCAGGGCAGACGCAGGGAACATCCACAGGTGCTGGAGAGGCAGAAGATCAGGGCGGTGGAAATACAGATAAAGTAGACGACCAGACTTCTGGTACAGATGCCGCAGATCAGGATAAGCCAGACCAGCCGACAGATGAGGATGAAGCGGACAGTGCAAAAGACCCGGCAGACAGCGGAAATGCAGGGCAGACGCAGGGAACATCCACAGGTGTCGGAGAGGCACAAGGATCAGAAAATCAGAATGATGGAAATACAGACACAGTAAAAGAAGAGTCAGCGGATACAGATACTGTAAATATTACAGAAGAGCAGACTCCGAAAGCTGCAAATGCAACACAGGAAGTGATAAACTTCAGCAGGACTGTAAAAGTAGTCACAGCGGAAGAACCGGTGGAATCTTATGCAGTAAATGAAGGAATAGCGACCTATGCAAATGTGCAAGGAAACTATATCGTAAATCTGGGAACACCGGTGTGGACGGATGATACACATCAGAAATTCCAATATACCAATGTAAAGATTGATGCAGGCAGTGATGACATAAGCCTGATGACAATTACGTTGTCAAACGGTAAGCTGCCAGATGATATTTTAAATAATGCAACCGTAAGGGATGATTATGGAAGATCAGCAACATGGATCTTTATGGATAAAAAATCCAGTCAGGAAATAGAGAAAAAAATCCAGACTATGACATTTGATTATGTGAGTGATATGAATGTATATGTATCAGTAAATGCAAATGATAATGAAGGATTTGAGTCAGGTCTTGATCAAATGAAACTGACACAGTGGTCAGTCAGTGGTCATTATTATTTGCATGTTAATGAGAAAGTATCATGGACGTCAGCGTATGATAGAGCAAAAACATATAAGTTAGCCGGTCAAAGAGGATACTTAGCGACAATTACATCTAATGATGAATTATCATATATTTTAACATTACAAAAAGGGCAAACGTGGACAGCTGGCACAAGATTAATTATGAAAGATGGTTCGAGTCTCAATGATACTCCATTTGGAAGGATAACAAATGGGATTGTAAAATATGGTCAGGATTATTATTGGGCGGCAGGACCAGAAACAGGAGAGAAAATTGAATCGTTATGGGGAAGTGGTGAACCCAATCGTGCATCAGTTACTTATGGTGCGCTAAATGGTACAATTTCAGATGTACAAGGGCAGGAATCCTGTGTAATGGTAAGAAATACAGATATAAAAACATTGAATGATATAATAGAAGGAAATGTGCCTGGAGATACGGACATTACATCGGGTGGTTTCTTCGTCGAATTCGGCGGCTACGCTGACGGAGCCGACCCGGGACAGCCGGATAACACCAAAAAAGGTGAGACCAACGTACTGGTAGCACCAATGGATGCTGAGGCTGTGATAAACGGCGTGAAATACGCCCCTCTTGCCGATGCACTGGATACGGCACAGGCAGGAGACACAGTCGAGATCGTAAAAGATACCGTCACAGCAGTGACAGGCGGAACCATGAAAAAAAGTGTTCAGTTAAAGAGCAAGGATGGTACATGGTTCTCCGCACCGGGTGATGCGGTGGATGTAACGCTTGACATTGCAGCAGATGGAACCGTTACTCTTAAAGACGGAACACTTAATGTATCGGATAACGGAACACTGAACGTTTACAGTCCGGTAGACCATAATACTTACAAGGTGACAACCCCGGCAGGCGCATCATCGGTCGTTGTGCCAAACGGTACAGGGGATGATACACCATATCTCAAGAACCATAACACGACAGGCGCACTCACCTTAAAGATCGGGGATGTGACATACACATATACCAATCAGAGTTTTGATGCCATCACCCTGGTCTACATCCCGGATGCCATGTACCGGAATGAACTGGTGACAAAAGCAGAAGTTCCTGCAGACAAGACAGCAGAGATCAGGTTAGATGATACAGACTCCGTCAAGACCAAAGGGACAGGAAACGCTTCGGATAAAGTGACCGTGGAGCGGAGGAATACAGACAAAAAAGCAGATGTAAAGATCCCTTCCGGGGCAAGTGCAGACGTGTTCGGACATGAAGTGGGGGCAGCACCGGCAAATGGCGTGACTGTCAGCCAGGGCAGCACGACAAACAGCGGATATCCGTCGCGTGATTATGTCACAATCCCGGTAGGTGAGAGCATCGTGATCGACGGAGTAACCTATAATGCGACCGACAGCGTACAGAGATACTATCTCGGAACATTCAACGTGGCGGTCACGACCGGGAACAATGCAGAGATCTCCGGCGGCGCAAAACCGGCTGACCCGGGATACTTACAGCAGTACAAGGTAAAGATCAGTCCTAAGGCATACTTTGACCTCGATAAGGACAACTTTACCGTCACAATGAAAAAAAGTGATACCGGAGCGGCAGAGACATTGCCGTTTGCACAGGTATGCAAAGAGGAAACAGATGGAAGCATCACAGTGACGATCCCTCAGGTAACCGGTGACATCACCATCAATGCTGCGGCAAAACGCCAGCTCACGACCTTAAATGTGGAAGGGCTCACAGCCGGCGGCGCAAAGGGAGTCTTCAAGGCAGTGGATGCATCCGGCAACACCTATGAGCTGGCTACAGATGGAAGCATCCAGGTAAACCGGAATGAGGAACTGACACTTACCTTTACGCCGGATGATTTTGACGACAGATACTATTCAGACCTGACCGGGGAGAAGGGAGAGAGTTTTTCCATCCTGACAGCCCTGACGGATACGACAGATCATAATGCAGATCTGTTTGCAATAGCGACATTCAACTGGACAGAAAAGAGCTATGAGATAACATACACGCCGGCGAAAGCGGATGTGACGTTAAAAGCAGTCTTTACGCCATCCCACATCGTACATCTCCATGTGACAGGAGGAACGGCAGAAGTGACAGACCATACACTGGTCACAAAGGAGACAGGCGCATCACAGTTCCAGCATGTCATCGTGGCAGATGATAAGACGGTGGAGGTGACACTGAAAGACACGACAGCAAACGGACTTGCTCCGACAGCTTACTGGAGTGACGTGTCAGAATCGCCGGAGAATGCGGGAACGGATGTGTCTGCAGCGCTCCAGAATACCGGTGCAAAGACCTATACCTATACGACACAGAAAGTAAAACAGCCACAGGCACTGAACGTGACCTTTGAGCAGGGACAGACCGTGGAGGTTACGGTAAACAACGGAAAACTCTTAAATGATGATGGCGCATGGAACGAAAATTCCGGCACATACACAAGGATCGTAAAGAACAACGCTCCACTGGTGCTCAAGATCAAACCGGATGACGGCTACGGCTTAAAGGGCATCACAGTCAATGGTTATCCGATCGACATCGAAAAAGCACTGGAAGACAGGGCACTCGAATACGACAGTGCGACAGGCGTCTATACCCATACTACACACGGCATCTATCAGGCATGGAAGGTGACGGTCGATCTGGAAAAACAGCACCAGTTCATCTTTGAAGACCAGAACGGTGCACAGATCGCCAGTGGGGAGCGCATCACCGTCATTGACGGCGGAACAATCGCAGAGGCTGTCTTTGCAAAAATGCAGAGAGTGACAGACGGGTTGAAAGCGGACAACGAGAGCTTCTTTGTCTGGGTGGATAAGGCAAACACCGGAAAAGTCTATAATGGGACAACGGTCATCAGCAGCCAGACGGCAGATAAAGTGACGCTCATCCCGGTATACCGCACAAACGTGGTGAACGGGGCAGACGGAAGCAGCATCGCAGCGGATGATTTCGTCATCCATGTGAACGATGTCGGAAACCTGACAGCATCTGATGCAAAGAACCGTGCCAATGTGAAGGCATATGGTGCAAACGGTGATGATATCACGGCAACCGTGACCGTAGACCAGGACAAATTAGATGAACTGACCGCAAAAGGCAAGGGCATCTATGCAGCGGCACTTACCTTCCAGGCAGGCGCAGGGGCTGCGACAAGCATCACGGTGGAAGTGACGGATGACAAACCGGCCGTCATCGGACAGACAGCCCATACGCTCACCTTTACAGGAAGGCCAAAAACAGAGTACAGCGTGCGTGAACTGGACACATCCGGAAATCCGGTCGGACACACACTGAAATTCAAGACAGATGAAAATGGAAAAGGAATTGCATCTGGTCTGAAAAAAGCAACGGAATACAAGATCAGCCACAGCAATTTCGGCTCCACAGTCGGAAAGACTTCCCTTGTGGACGCAGCAGACATTGCGAAGCAGTTCGAAGAGAAAGGCGCAGGCGATACAAACAGCAACAATGCCACAGACAACACAGAAAAAGCGGAAAACTCCAACGTGGAAGTCACAGTGGATGATAACGGAAACTACAAGGTGACCGTAAAGAAGGACATTGACCAGACAGTACAGATCCCGGACACATGGGGCGATATCAGGATCGACCTTGGCGGACATACCATCACAGGTGACAAGGCAGATGATGATAATGCAGCAAAACCGGGACTGGAATTTGTCAAGGATGCGAACAGCAACGAACATCCGGGAACGAATCTTGAGATCGTAAACGGTACGATCAAAGGTGGAGACGGTTCTGCTAAACATCCGGATGGAGCAGCCGGCATCGGAGCCAGTGGTGATACAGCAGATGCCGGAATTATCATTGGAAACAATGCAAACGTGACCGGTGGTAATGGTGCAAATGGTACAGAAGGCAAAGATGGAGGAAATGGTGGAGCCGGTATTGATGGTAACGGCAAGATCACTCCAACGGTCAGTGGAACTGTAACTGGTGGAAACGGCGGTAAAGGCGGAAATTCTGCAACCGATATCCCTGGTAATGGTGGAAACGGTGGAAGCGGAATCAGCGCAGGCGATAAGACTATCACCATCAATCCTGGCGGAACTGTCAAAGGCGGTGATGCAGGAAACGGCGGAAACGCAACAGGAGATAACACGAACCCGGGCGGAAACGGTGGAAATGGCGGTACAGGAACCGAGACCACACAGCCGGGAAAGACCGATAATAACGGTGGAACAACATCCGGTGGAAATGGCGGAGACGGCGGTAAATCCGACAACGGAAACGGTGGAAACGGAGGCAACGGCGGCAGCGGCTCCACAGGAGAAAATAATAACAACGGCGGCACAAGCAGTGTCGGCAGCGGCGGAAATGGTGGCGACTCAGACAAGGGCAACGGCGGCTCCGGCGGCAATGGAGGAAGCTCAGGCGAAACCGGTGGAACCGGCGGTGACAACACCGGAGGAAACGGCGGAAATGGCGGCGGCTCCAACAACGGCAATGGTGGAACCGGCGGAAATGGAGGAGACTCCAACAACGGAACCGGAGGAAACGGCGGAAATGGAGGAGACTCCAATAACGGAACTGGAGGTTCCGGCGGAAACGGAGGAGACTCCAACAGTGGAACCGGAGGAAACGGTGGAAATGGCGGCGGCTCTGACAGCGGAACCGGAGGCAACGGTGGAAATGGCGGAGACTCCAACAGCGGCAACGGTGGAACCGGAGGCGATGGCGGAAACGGCAAGGATCCGGGCAACGGCGGAAACGGCGGCGGCTCCAACAGTGGAAACAACGGCAGCTCCGGCAGTGACGGCAGCAAACCAGACAACAACGGCGGAAATAACGTCGGCAACAACAACGGCGGAAACAGTAACGGCAATGGTGGCAGCAACGGCGGAGATAACGGAAACAATAACGGCGGCTCCGGCAGTGGTGACAACAGCAACGGTGGAAATGGTAATGGCGGAAACGGAAGCGGCAATAACAGCGGAAACGGAAGCAATAATGGAAGCACCAGCGGTGGAAACAGCAATGGAAATGCGAACGGAACCAATACCGGTGTCACAGATGGCAAGACCAATGCCACAGATATCGCTGCGACGGATGGAAACAATGCGTCCGGCGGAAACAAAAACAACAAACACAACAGGAACAACAGAAACAACAACGAGTCAGACCAGGCGGATGGTGAGGATGTGACAGAAGGTACAGAGACCGGAGCAGACAGCACGGATGCAGATACAGGTTCAGATGATACTACAGATGTCGCTGACAGCACAGAGACCGGAGCAGATGCAGACGGAAGCGGAAACGCAGACGACAGCATCCCGGCAGACAGCAGTGATGCAGACGGACACATCAGCTTCGCAGACTGCGGATCCCACTGGTATCCAGTCATCCTGATCCTTGTGATCGCAGGATACACAGTCCTGCGTATCCGGAAGATCCGCGAGGAACTTGACGGAGAGTAAGACAGTACCCCCAAAATATACCAGAACGAAAAAACAATCCCGGGGATATCCACATATCCCCGGACAATAAAAAAAGAAAGACCTATTATCTAAACTTACAAACAACAAACCAAAAATGATATATGTAATTTTTCCAAAATACTTACAAAACATCTGACATGAGCGGACAGAACAGGAAGGATCCCTGTCAGACCCATTCATGGCAGAAATACAAGGAACAGGAGGATAAGGACCATGGATCCTGAAAGAAGAAAAGCACTGCAGAAGACGCAGAAAAAATGTATTGCAGCCCAGGTGGTGATGTGTGCAGCCTATATATCAGCGGGCATCTTACTGGCTGTGACAGGCAGGCACTGTGTGGCAGATACTCCGATCTATATAGCCGGCGCAGTCATCACAGCCGGCTGCATGGCAGCTCTTGCAGTGTTTGAGTCAAGACTTTCAAGAGAACTTGCAGGATGACATGACAGGGGCAGCGCAGGCTGCCCCTATTGTGCCTGAAAAAGGGATTATAAGGAAGTGACAGATCATGAAAGACAGGAATTTTGTTAAGGAAATAGAAAAGTTAAGGACAGCCGTCTTAGGGTATGACCGTGAGGAAGTCGTGCTCTACATCAGGGAGCTGGTGGAGTACTATGGACAGAAGAACGAGGAGGCAGTGAGGGAACTATATCTGGAAAAGATGCAGCTTGCGGCAGAGAACGCAGGACTGCGGGCACAGATCCCCACACAGGAGAAGCTCTATGCGGAGGCAGAAGGAAAGGCGGAGGAGATCCTGGGCGGTGCAAAGGAGACTGCGGCGACCATCCTTGACCATGCCGGCACCGAAAAGGAACGCATGCTCAAAGAGGCTGGGGAAGCAGAAAAGAGGATCCTTGCAGAGGCAGACCAGAAAGCAGTGGAGACCATTACAGAGGCAGACCAGAAGGCAGGGGAGACCCTTACAGAGGCAGAGAGGAAGGCAGGAGAGATCCTTGCAGAGGCAGGCCGGCAGGCGGAGGAGATCCTTGCAGAGGCAGGGAGACAGATGGACGTCATCCTGACAAAGACAAGGGAGAAAGTGGAGAAGGAACAGGCGCTCTACCATCAGTACCGCAGCCGGCTGGAATCCTTGAAAAAAGGCCTGGACTGCATCTTTTCAGAGTGTCCGCCGGAGGAAGACACCCGGGATCCGCAGGGAAAGCCGCAGAGACCGGGACAGATACAGGCAGACGGACCGGAAGAGGCCGGTCTCCGGGAACAGCCATGAACGAGGGAGAACAGTACAGCCTTGACATGGCACTCCTGAAGATCCGCGAGGAAAAACGGAAAAGAAAGATGCGCTCAGAGCGAGCCGTCATCCTGTTCGTGGTCTGGCTCCTGGTGTTCAGGGTATGCGGGATCATGCGCGTGGATGGAAATTCCATGCGCCCTGCCTGCCATCCCGGGGATATCGTGTTCTTCCTGCGCATCCTCCCGGACGGCGTGGGCTATGGGGATGCCGTCATCTTAAAGGATGCATCCGGGGAATATCTGATCAAGCGCATCGCAGGGCTGCCGGGGGATGTGATGGAGGTGGACCGTGAGGGACACCTGACAAGGAACGGCGCAAAAGTGCAGGAGACGGATGTCATCTACGGCCTGTCGGAGACAGGAGACAGCGTGGATTATCCGTACACCGTGCCGGAAGGAAGCTATTTCTTCCTCGGGGACAACCGCCCGGTGTCCATGGACAGCAGGATGCTCGGTGCGGCTGGAAAGGAAGAGATAAAAGGAAAGGTCATCTGGGCAGCGGGGGCTGGGAGATGGAACAAAAAAACAGGTAAGAGGTAAAAGACCATGAGCATTACAGGAGCTTATACTTGGGAAGATATTTCCAGTCTTGGGATGGAAGCTTATTTCCAGCCCATCTACAACGTGGAAAAGCACAGGATCACCGGGCTTGAGGCGCTGTTCCGTGCAAGGGACGGGAAGGGAGGTTTCCTCGACCCGGAGAGCCTTGTGCAGGAGGCAGAGGAATGCGGCTGGGTGCATGACATCGACCTGTGGATGATCCGGGAGTGCTGCCGGTGGTTCACGAGGTTTGCGGAACACGGCATCACGAGGATCAACGTGAACCTGTCGCCGCAGACCTGCATGGTGGAGACTGTCTGGGAGGAGATCAGCAGCTGCCTGGACCGGTACGGTCTCCAGCATGGGAAGATCTGGCTGGAGATGACGGAACTCGGAAAGTCGGCGGATAACGGAAAACTCCTGGAGACCGCACACAGGCTGCAGGATAAGAAGTTCAACCTGGTCATGGATGATTTCGGCAAGGGCGAATCCAATTTCGTGCGGCTGATGGATTTCGAGTTCCAGAGCATCAAGCTGGACAAGGAGCTGGTCTGGGGCATCGGGAGCAGGAAGATGGGCATGCCGATCATGCAGACGCTCCTCGTGTTCGCCCAGAGGAACCACATCTGGGTGACGGCAGAGGGGATCGAGACAAGGGAACAGGCAGCGCAGCTGGAAAAGCTCGGCTGCAACTTTTTACAGGGCTACCTGATCAGCAGACCGCTCCCGGCGCAGGAATGCGTCTCGTTCATAAGGCAGTGGGAGGACACGGACATCCTCGGACAGCCTGGGCAAGAAGATGATGATTGCAGAAATCATATGAAAAAATTGAAAGAAGAGTATGAGGAGTTTCGCAATTGTCTAAATATCATATAAGGAACAGGAGAGATAAGTCATGGGAAAGACAAAATTTGGAACAAAGATCGTATTCTTTTTTGTGATACTGCTCGGTGCAGGGGCAGTGTTATATGCGAAAAACTGCATGGAATAGCTCGCAGCATATGCAGTAAGCCTCATGGACGGTGCAGGACAGGCGCAGAGCCAGCTTGCGGCAATGATCGCTTCCGATGTGAAAAAAATGGCAGCCTTTATGGCAGCCGGGCTTATCATAACGGTCGTTGTGGGTGCGGCAGGCATCATTGATTACATCAGAAGCCTCGACCTTGCCTGCAGCTATTCGGACACCCTCGCACAGGGCGATCTCACACAGGATGTGGAACAGAAATATTTAGACAGGAAAGACAGCATCGGAAACCTTGCGGCAGCTTTCCACAAGATCCGAGAGAGTTTTGCGGGACATCTTGGGAGCGTGAAGGACAATGCAGAGTCCCTGAGCGGCCATGTGTCCTCCATCGGGAAAAACGTGGATGAGATCAACGGCGAGATGGAAGGCATTTCCGCAACGACACAGCAGCTTGCAGCGAGCATGGAGGAATCCGCTGCATCCGCAACGGAGATGAACACCATGTCAGAGGAGATCAACCGGGCGATCAAAAACATCGCGGAGAGCGCACAGGAAGGTGCGGAGCGTGTCAATGACATCCATACCCGTGCCATCAATGCGAAGAAAGAGACCACGGAGAACCGTGCCAATGCACAGCGCATGCACGGCGAGATCAAGGCAAGCCTCGACCAGGCACTGCAGGATGTGGAAGTGGTATCCCGGATCGAGGTCCTGGCACAGGCGATCATGGAGATCACCAACCAGACCAACCTTTTATCCTTAAATGCTTCCATCGAGGCGGCACGTGCCGGGGAGATGGGAAAAGGGTTTGCAGTCGTGGCGGACGAGATCCGGAAGCTTGCGACGGAATCCGGTGAGACGGCGACAACCATCCAAGAGGTCACGGACAGCGTGGTGAAAGCGGTGAACCAGCTCACAAAGGACAGCAGACGTCTGTTAGACTTCGTCGCAACTGATGTGAAATCCAGCTATGACAGCTTTGAGAGCCTTGCGGATGCCTACAACCGGGATTCCGAGTTTGTGGACGGTCTTGTATCGGATTTCAGTGCGACATCCGAGGAACTCTTAGCTTCCATGGACGGCATGATGAATGCGATCGAGGGCGTTGCAAATGCGGCAAACGAGGGCGCAAGCGGGACCTCCGACATGGCAGAACGCATCCAGAACATCACCATGCGGTGCTCCGAGGTGGCAGAGACCACGGAACAGGCAGGCGCAGCGGCAGAAACGTTAAAGGCAGACACCGGGATCTTCAAGGTGTGAGAAAGAGCACCGGCAGAAAACAGCAGCCATCAGGATGGAACGCATCATTGAATCAATGGAGAAATGGGAGGACAAACGTGAGAAATAAAAAGAGAATGCTTGCCGCAGGACTTATAGCAGTGGCACTTCTGTCAACTGTGAGCGGATGCGGCAGTACAACCGGAAATATGCAGGATACCCAGGGCATACAGGGGACTACAGGAGCAGCTGGCGGAACCGTGCAGGGTTCCGCCAGCGCAGGAACTGCATCAGACACGGCAGCACAGAACAACAGCAACACAGCAGATCATAATGCACAGGATAACAGCAGTGGAGCAGGAACAGCACAAAACGGCAGCAATACAACAGATCATACAGCACAGACAGGAAACAACGACAGCAGCGGAACATCACAGGCAGGCGTGTCACAACACGCAACTGCAGGTTCTGCTACAATGGTAAACGGCGGCATCACGGAACAGGAAGCGAAGAACATCGCAGCCGGGAATGCAGGGGTCACAGAAGAACAGATCCAATACATCACGGTAAAACAGGACTGGGATGACGGCCGTGCCAGATATGAGGTGGAATTCACCGCAGCCGGAGTGGAGTACGATTATGAGCTGGATGCATCCGACGGGCGCATCCTTTCAGCAGACTCCGAAGTGATAGACAAGGGATACCGTGCATCACAGAATGGTACGACAGGTTCCCAGAACGCAGCCGGCTCATCGCAGACAACACTGGGCGGTGTTTCCATCGAGACAGCAAAACAGACCGTCATGGACAGGATCCCTGGCATCGATGCCGGAAACATCTACATCCATCCGGACTATGACGACGGCATCTCTCTCTATGAGGGGGAAGCCTACTATGCGGAGGTAAAGTATGAATTTGAGATCAACGCAGAAAACGGAAACATCATCAGCTGGGAAGCAGAATCCATCTACGACTGAGAAAAAGCCGTTAAAGGTAAAGGTTGAGACAGTCCTGATCATCATTGCCATGACAGGGCTTCTCCTGACCGGTATCACGATCGGGAACAGGATACACCATCATCAGATGTTAAGGGATATCCGTATCAGGTTCGAGCAGCTTCATGACCGGATCGAAGATGTGAAAAATGTCTGAAAGAAAACAAAGTATTTGAATTTGGCGGCTTTGGAAATGAACTCAGACTATAACAGAAATTTTAAAGTAGAAGCACTCTAATAGAATGATCGATCAGATGAGAACCTGATTAGAATCCATTCTATTAGGGTGTTTTTTTGTAAAAAATAACTTTCGATTTCACGTAAGTTCATTGTGTCGTTTTATGTCGGGTGGTAAAATGAAAAGAAAATGTTAAGAGTCAAAATAAGGTATGGAGGGGATTAGAATTGCAGGATGATAAAATGCCAAAGGTGTTTATTTCATATTCTTGGAGCAGTGATAGACTTGTACTAGAGCTTGCTCAACGCTTAATTTCTCATGGAGTGGATGTTGTGCTTGATAAATGGGAACTAAAAGAAGGGCAAGATAAGTATGCATTTATGGAAAGATGTGTTAATGATCCTGACATTACAAAGGTACTTATAATTTGTGATAGGGTATATGCACAAAAAGCAAATAATCGAACAGGAGGTGTTGGTGATGAGACTGTAATTATTTCTGGTGAAATATATGGGAAAATGAAACAGGAAAAATTTATTCCAATCATTGCTGAAAGAGATGATGAGGGAAATGAGTACTTGCCAGCCTATATAAAAACGAGAATATATATAGATCTTTCAGATACAATAAAATATGAAGAACAATATGAAAAATTACTTCGGAATATATATGAAAAACCACAGCTTGTGAAACCAAAATTAGGAAAAAGACCAGAGTGGTTGGATGAGGAAAAGACAAATTTTTTTCCATTAAAAGATTTAATTCGTCAAATTCATGGAAGTAATATCTTAAATAAAAGTTTTGCTGTTTTTGCATAAAAAGTACCCAAAGAATATTTCAATTATTGATAAGTTGGTATTGGCAATTGTGAAGACCTTTAATGTTGATGAAGCAACTGCATGGGTTGAAGGAAAGAAACAGGATTTAATTAAATTGGATACAGTGACAGAAAATGCATTTAATGAGATATCTGAAAATAAGGGCATAGAGATAGCTAAATTTATCAAGAATATCTCACCTGATAATATGTATATATTATGCAAAAGTAAGATTTCAGAAGTAGGAGAACTGATTAACAGTAATGGTGCTTTATATTTAGATTTTGAAAGTGCTTTGCCATATTATGAGAAAAATGGAATATTAACAGGAAATGATCCAGAGACAACAGAATTTAATGATATTATGAATTTTTTGTATATGGGAAGAAAAGAAAAAATTAAAGAAATATCAAATGAAAGTAATCAGTATGTGATCTTAAACTTTATGTTTTAAAAAGAGGTATAAATGTCAAAATCAAAATGTAAGAGGAAAAATATAATTAAAAGAATTTGAACTCTTTAGAGGTGGGGGAGCGCAAGGATCAGCCATATCCTGCGAAATCCCTTTTATAAGGGCGCACATCTTGTCTGCCGGACGCACCAGAAAGGCATCCGCTCCAATACCTATGACATTATCCCCCGTGAGGAATGGGAGGTCATTGAGGGCTGCCATGAGGCGATTGTGACGCCGGAGGAATGGGAACAGGTGCAGGAAGTCAGGATCGTTTATAACTTTGTCGGGGAAATCCCGGAGATTGCAACATAAAAACTTTACCCCATCCCTAAACAACCGAGAGATGGGGTAAAATTTTTTGTTGATCAGAAATGTAAATTAAAAAGTGAGTATGGGAAAAATGCTCTAAAAAATGCAAATATTGTTTGCGGGAAAAGTCTCACCGCTTATGAGAATGTTCGTAATCAGTTAATGCCTGTAAAGCTTTGGGAGCTAATGGGAACAGTGCTATCATGTTAAAAATTGTCATCAGACCGACCCCAACGTCTCCCAAATCCCATACAAACTGGTATGCTGCAATGCCGCCGATAAAGAGCATTACAAGGGCCAGTACCTTGTAGAGCGTCTGAGAGAGCCAGTTATCGCCAAACAAATACGCCACATTTGATCTTGCATAAAACAAAATTCCTAAGAATGTGGAAAAGCTAAATAAAAACAGAATTAGTGCGATGAACACAACACCAAATTCGCCAAAATAGTATGCCATAGCAGCTTGCAGTAAATCCATACCTGCTAACCCCTCGGTTAATTCCTGAGGCACTAAGAGCATAATCATCGCTGTACAGGTGCAGATTACATATGTATCGATGAATACTCCGAGAGCCTGAAAAAGCCCCTCCTTGGCAGGATGGTCGATATCCGCAGCGGCAGCCGCACAGGGGGCGGAACCAGATCCTGCTTCGTTAGAGAATAATCCACGCTTCGCACCGTTCATGATCGCTGCGCCGATACCTCCACCAACAGCTTGCCGCAGACCGAACGCCTCGCTGAAAATCCGGCTCAAAACATCGGGAAGCTGACCAGCATTTTTGATAATAATGAAAATTGTAAGGAAAAAGTAACATGCGGCCATGATTGGCACCATGATATCCAGAACTTTGACAGTGGTGTTTTTCCGCAACACAATTATCGCAGCAATAGCAACTAGAAAAATTGTGGTATACAGCGGAGGAATGTGGAATGCATTTTCAAAAGAAGATGCGACCGAGTTGCTGATCACCTGACTGATTCCACACCAGCAGAGAAGCCCGGATAAGGCAAACAGACATGCGAAGAGGGAATATCTTTGTCTCTTACTCCTTGATGCGAACAGTACGTGGAGATAATACGCCGGACCACCACGGTAACCACCATACAGCGGATCCTTTTCCTTGTAGATTTGGGCCAAAGTCGCCTCTATAAAGGCAGTAGATGCGCCCAAAAGTGCAATGAGCCACATCCAGAATACAGCACCTGCACCTCCTGCGGAGATGGCAGCCACAACGCCCATCAGATTGCCCATGCCTACGCGGCAAGCCGTAGATACAATCAGTGCCTGCAAGCCAGAGATACCGTCAGAATTTTTGGTTTTGTTATTCTCTAGTGTTATACGGATCATTTCTGGGAACATTCGGAGAGGAAGAAAGTGAGTGCGGATCGTAAAATAGATTCCGGCTGGCACCAAAATCATAACCAGAAGGGATATTCCCAGTGTACTTCCTCCTGGAAGCGGGATCTGCACCAGATCTCCCCATAAAAAGTTATAAATTGCATTAATTAATGATATCATCTTAAAAAACATCCTCTCATGATAGGGTAAAATTTCCAAATACAGGTACCAGGACTCATTTGGCAGACATGTGTTCTCCCTATTAAATGTTGCTTCTTATGTCGCTTCTTCTGTTCTGCTTATGAACACTTTAAAAGATTCGCACATATTATAGTTGACAGAAAAAAATTACTACCACTTAACCAGTTGTTGCACCTTCTGGTTTGCCTCTTGTAAAACGGCAGCAGACGCAAGCAACGCCTGATGTTCCTGATTTGTCAGGTGATACTCTACCAACTCTCGAATACCAGACCCATTCAGAACAGCGGGAATACCTAAATAGAGGTCGGAGAGTCCATATTCCCCATGCACATGGCCTCCAGGCTGCGGGCATCAACACCAATCAGGTCAGCCAAAAAATAACGCAGGCGTGCAGAATCCAAGGCGGTTCCTGTTCCCATAACCTTTGAGTCCGGCAGACCGGAGATACTTTTGACCAGATAGGTCATAGCGTCCACAGGATTTGTGATGACCAGAAAGATTCCATGAAAGCCGCTATCCATAACTGCTCTGGTGATGGAAGCTACAACAGTAGCAGCGTTTTCCAACATGTCCAGCCGAGTCATGCCCTCTGTATAGGGGACGCCCACAGCCAATACAACAATATCTGCATCAATACAGTCCGAATATGTTCCTACACTGATTTGGATATTACTATCGTAATATCCCACAGAGTGATTCAAGTCGGTGACTTCTGCCCACGCTTTTTCTGCATTTCTGTTGATTAGCACTAGATTGTTGCAGGTGTTGCAGATTACAAGATGATGAGCCAGAGCAGTACCTACATTGCCAGCACCGATAATGACAACTTTGCTTCTTCCAATAGCCATAAAATCCTCCTAATTCGAAGATGTACAGTTGAATTTCCTGCTTTAATAGTGTATCATAGGATTGATGATTAAGGAAACAAATGATTTTTATTATTATAATTATATTTTTTAATTAAGGGAGAAACATGGATCTAAGATTGTTTTCCACATTTCTAAGGGTGGCAGAATTGCAGAATTTTACAAAAGCGGCGGAGCAACTAGGTTATTCTCAGGCTACTGTCACAGTTCAGATTCACCAGCTGGAGCAAGCACTGGGGATCCAGCTTTTTGAGCGAATTGGGAAACGAGTTCGGATGACCGAGCATGGAGAACAGTTTATCCCCTATGCCATAGAGATATTAAAGGCTGAACAAAACGCAAAAGATTTTCTTCGTGAACCAGAAAATCCTTCAGGACGTTTACGAATCGGTACGGCGGAATCTCTTCTGCTGAGCGTTCTTACGCCCATTCTGATGGAATACCACCATCGTTATCCGGATGTAATGGTCAGCATCCACACAGGTTTGATTCATGAACTGTTCGATATGGTTCGACAGAATGATGTGGATCTTTTATTCTTTCTGGACAAGAAAACAGATTTTGCAGATTGGGTCAAGTTGCTGGAACAGCAGGAACCCATCCTATTTGTTGCTTCCCACGATCATATGATTTGTCGCAAGAAAAAAGTATCTTTAGCGGAAGTGGTGCGCGAACCCTTTGTGCTAACGGAAAAAAGTGTCAGTTACCGCTATGATCTGGAGCAGCTTCTGGCGGAAAAAAAGCTGGAAATACACCCTTTTCTGGAAACCGGTAACACGGACATCCTCGTCAGAATACTGCTTCATGGCAACTGCTTGTCTTTCCTTCCGCAATATGTGGTTCGTCCTTATCTCCTATCCGGGAAAATGCAAACCGTAGATGTTGAGGACTGTCGTATTCAGATGTGGAGTCAGCTGGTGTATCACAAAAACAAATGGGTTACACCCCAGATGAACTGTTTTATTACGCTCATGAAAGAAAAAATGGGTAAAGTAATATAATGCTTTTTATAGCTCTTCTCATTTCAGAGAAGAGCTATTTTTATGCTCATTTTAAATTTACCGCTTGACATTGTGGCAAAGATTTGGTAGCTTTCGGTTGTCTGGTATTCTAGTATTAAAAATACTTGCTATTCCCCACCAAAAAAAATCCTTTGAAAATCCCATCAATATTTGCTATAATAACAAATGCACCTGTGCATGGTGCAAATATACTATAATTAGAAATCGAGGAATGTAACATGGCATTATTGGAACAGTGGCAGAAAGTTGCCTATAATGAGAAAGCAGATAGAGGTGAATTACAGAGATTCTGGCAGAGATACTTCCTTTTAGAGAAGGGCGTATACGAACAGCTTTTAACAAATCCTGATGAGAAAGTAGAAGGAACTGTAAAAGAGCTTGCAGAGAAGTACAACCTCAGTGTTATGGAGATGACAGGATTCTTAGATGGAATCAACGACAGCTTGGTTGAGGCTAATCCAATCGACACCATGGAAGAAGATACAAAAGTTAACCTTGTTTTTGACAAAGAAAAATTATACAAAAACATGGTTGACGCAAAGGCAGATTGGTTATATGAATTACCACAGTGGAAAGAGATTTTTGATGATGAGAAGAGAAGAGCTTTATTCTTAGAGCAGAAGAAATCCGGCACTGTTCATGTAGGCAAAAAAGTTGGACGTAACGATCCATGCCCATGCGGAAGCGGTAAGAAATACAAATACTGCTGCGGAAGATAGTCCGCCGTATCTGAACTGTAAAAAGTACTTTACAGATAGAAGAAAAGGGTATAGAATGACCCTAGTCAAAACGATGAAGAGAAGAGTAGCATAAGAAAAAGTCCCAGAGAGGAAGGCGTTTGGTGTGAGCATTCCGGCTAAGAATTATGTGAAGACCAGCTCTGAGTGACCCCAATCCGGTCCGGTGATACCGTTACAATCAAGAATGAGATTTCTCTGGAATGGACAGGCAGTAAGAAGATTGATGTCTGGTAAGACGGAGAGATGAAGATGGGTGGAACCACGATAAGTATATCGTCCCTGATATTGTAGGAATGCAGTATCAGGGATTTTTTATGTTGTACAGAGAATCGGAGATACTTCCTACAGAAACTTATTTTTATATAGCGAAAGGAAATGAAGAAAATGGTAGATTTTAAAGCAGACGAGAGACTGAATACTTTAAACCATTCCTGCGCACATGTGATGGCACAGGCAGTAAAACACTTATACCCACAGGCAAAGTTCTGGGTAGGACCAGTTGTAAAAGAAGGTTTCTATTATGATATTGACCTTGGCGATGATATCATCAACGACGAAGCAATTGCAGCAATCGAGAAAGAGATGAAGAAAGTCTGCAAAGAAGGCAAGAAGATTTACAGACGTGAGATTTCCAAAGCAGAAGCAATGGAAATGTTCAAAGATGATCCATACAAACTGGACTTAATTGAAGGTCTGGAAGATGGAAACATTTCTGTTTACGATCAGGGAGATTTCACGGATCTCTGCCGTGGACCTCACGTAGACAATACAAAGTTATGTAAGAACTTCAAACTTGTAAAATACTCTGGTGTATATTGGAAAGGTGATGCAAACAATCACGTAATGCAGCGTATTTACGGTGTATGTTTCCCGACACCGGAAGAGTTAGAGGAGCACTTAAAACTTCTTGAGGAAGCAAAAGACCGTGACCACAGAAAAATCGGTAAAGAGATGAATCTTTTCATGTCGGATGACCTTGTTGGACGTGGACTTCCAATGTTCCTTCCAAAAGGATACACAGTATGGCAGGAACTTGAAAATTATATCAAAGCAAAAGAGAGAAAACTTGGATATCTTCATGTTATGACACCTTGTGTTGGTACGGTTAATCTGTATAAAACATCCGGTCATTGGGATCATTACAAAGACAATATGTTCCCTGCAATGGAAGTGGAGGGAGAGTCCTTTGTTCTCCGTCCAATGAACTGCCCGCATCATATGATGATTTATGCAAACAGAATGCATTCCTACAAAGATCTTCCAATCCGTATCGGTGAGATCGCACATGACTTCCGTTTCGAAGCCAGCGGTACTTTAAAAGGTATCGAGAGAGGACGTCATTTCTGCCAGAACGACGCACATCTTTTCGTGACACCGGAACAGATTGAGTCAGAGTTCTCACAGGTTGTAGATCTGATTTTTGATACTTACAAGGATTTCAACATCACAGATTACCGTTGCGTGCTCTCCTTAAGAGATCCTGCTGATAAAGTAAAATATCATGATGACGATGAGATGTGGAACACAGCAGAGAATGCACTCCGAAAAGTATTAGATGACCTTGGAATCGACTACACAGAGGAAATCGGTGAGGCTGCATTCTACGGACCAAAACTTGACGTAAACGTAAAACCGGCAATCGGAAATGAATACACACTTTCCACCTGCCAGCTTGACTTCTGCTTACCAGAAAAATTCAATCTGACATACATTGACAAAGATGGCACAAAGAAAACACCGGTTGTTTTACACAGAGCAATCCTTGGTTCCCTTGACCGTTTCATGGCTTATATCTTAGAGGAAACAAAAGGAAATCTGCCACTCTGGTTAGCACCGGTTCAGGCAAGAATCATTCCGGTTAAAAATGAGGATGAAGAGTTGAATGCATACTCACATGAACTTCTCAGCTATCTGGATGAGAACGGTATCCGTGTGGAGATTGACGAGCGTGCCGAGAAACTTGGCTATCGTGTAAGAGCTGCACAGGTAGAGAAAGTTCCTTACCTCATCATTCTTGGCAAGAACGAAGTAAAAGACGGAACAGTAAGCTACAGACTTCATGGCGAACAGGCTACCACAACCGTTCCAAAAGAAGAGTTCCTTGCAATGTTAAAGGATGAGATCGCAACAAAGAAGATCAATCCTGCCGCATTAAAATAAAAATGAATAAAAATTGAAAGAAGGGCATATGTCAGAAAATTATGGCATATGCTCTTTTGCATATTTTTTTCAAAAATCGCCATACTAATCTAAGACAATTGCGAAACTCATGAAAACCTAAGTTGAATTGTGAAAAATTAACAAAAGACATGAAAGACATTGGGGAACCGCCGGTTCTTAGAAGGCAGGTACAACTTTTTTCAATCAGGTCTGTGCATTTACTGCACAGACCGTGCGAAAGTGATTCAAGTGTGAGCAAATTCCTATCTGCGA